>ENA-UONT01000076-UONT01000076.1-human-gut-metagenome-genome-assembly--contig:-CS20-NODE-76-length-136904-cov-16.552763_pt1 | contig 136904 bp, 136 predicted proteins | sample MGYA00242459_ERZ724006 | MGnify/ENA metagenome assembly ERZ724006
AACACAATGAGCGTGAAAAGGACAGCTACAGCAATCAGGACATCGTGCCGGAACGCACTTCTCTGAACGTCCATTTCAAAGCACCCACGGACGATTATGTAAAAATGTTTGAGCAGATGGAACAAGACGGCGTGATCTCCACCAGAGGTCTGAAACCGGATGCCGTCAAATACGGTGAGTTGGTATTTGATGTGAATTCCGCTTATTTCTACAATCATGGCGGCTATGAATTTGCGAAACAGTTTTATGCCGATGCCTACAAAGCTGCTGCGGAGATCGTAGGTGGTGAGCAGTATATCCTCTCCGCTGTGATGCACGCCGATGAGCGCAACCGGGCAATGTCCGAAGCTTTGGGCGAAGATGTGTACCACTACCACCTTCATGTGGTTTATATCCCGGTGGTGGAAAAGCAGATCCTTTGGTCGAAGCGATGCAAGGATGAAGCCCTCCGGGGAACCGTTAAGGAGGTCATCACACAGGTCAGCCGCAGTAAGAAATGGGAGTCCAAGCCGGTGCTTGGCGAGGACGGAAATCCCATGCTCAACGCAAAAGGGAAAAAGATTTTGAAGTCATCCTACAGTGTGTTGCAGGATGACTTTTTCAATTTCATGCGAAACGCCGGTTATACCGATGTGGAGCGTGGAGAACGTGGAAGCACCGAGGAACATCTGACTGTGACCCAGTTCAAGGTGCAGGCAGAACAGCAGCGGCTGGAAGCTGTGACCGGGCAGGTGGCACAGGCAGAACAGAATTTGGAGGATGCCAAAGCTGCCACAGCAAAACAGAAAAAGAAACTGGAATCTTTGCAAAAGGAAACCAAGGCGGCAAAGACCATTGCGCTGACAGTGCAGGACATTGAAGTAATGGGCAAAAAAGCCACATTCGGAAACAATATCACGCTGACACCGGATGAATGCGACACACTCAAACGCTATGCGGTCAATGGCATTATCGCCAATGCTGACAACAAGCGTCTGAAAGAAAAACTGGCTTCCGCAGAAAAGACGGTTTCCATCTGGAAGCAGCGGTATGAAGCGGTAAACGAAAAATATATGGAACTCAAACAGAAAGCCCAACCCTTTCTGGATGCACTGGAAATCGCATCCGAAAAGGTTCGGGCTTTTATCAATTCTATCCTCATCAGAGGAAAGCAAACACAGGAACACGAACACCCTGCCCGGAAGCGTGGACAGGATATGGAACTTTGATGGAGGAATCGCCTATTGAAGAAATATTATGAGGAAGCGAAATATAATGCGGCATTTGACCGCTGTGTGGATGTTATGAGCCAGATGCTCCAGAAATATGGACATCAGGTTTTGGATAAATTGGAACAGGACGCACCGCAGGGAGTGGAGCATTCCGAGGAAAGTAATCAAGCGCAGCTTCTGACGGATAAGGCTGCATAAAATTTGCAATTTACACGTTGCGTATTCGCTATGGCTATGCTATAATGATTACGCAACGTGTATTTTTTTGCTTTTGTGGAGAAAAGACGGATGGATTGTAAAAACAGAATTATAAAGTTGCGTGAAAGCACAGGACTGAATCGGAAAGATTTTTGCAAGCTCGTCCATATTCCTTACCGGACTATGACTGAATGGGAATTGGACAACCGCCATGCACCGGATTATGTGCTGTGGCTTTTGGAGTATTATATCCGCAACGAGGGACTTATGGTAAAAGGAAGGAATGAGGGAGGTGGAGATTCTGAAAAAGAAACAACTTAAATGCTATCTTTATACAAGAGTGTCCACCTCGATGCAGGTTGACGGATACAGCTTGGATGCCCAGCGTGACAAGCTGCGGAAGTATGCGGCATACGAGGATATGATCGTTGCCGGGGAGTATTCTGACGAGGGCTTTTCCGGAAAGAACATTCAAGGGCGGCAGGAGTTTCAACGGATGCTGAATGACATCCAGGACGGCAAAGAGGATGTTTCTTATGTGTTGGTCTTTAAGCTGTCCCGATTTGGCAGAAATGCAGCGGACGTTCTGAATTCTTTGCAACTCATGCAGGATTTCGGTGTCAATCTGATCTGCGTGGAGGATGGCATTGACAGCTCCAAGGATGCCGGAAAGCTGATGATCTCTGTGCTGTCTGCGGTGGCAGAGATTGAGCGAGAAAATATCCGCACACAGACAATGGCAGGACGTGAGCAAAAGGCTCGTGAGGGCAAATGGAACGGCGGTTTCGCTCCCTATGGATACAAACTGGAAAACGGAAACCTTGTCATTGCAGAGGATGAAGTGGAAGTTATCCGAGTAATCTATGATCGTTATATTCATACAAACGAGGGTGTTGCAGGAGTTGCAAAATATCTGAACCGCAATGGTTATGTAAAGAAACTAAGACAGAATAATACCATTCCGGGATTTTCAAGAGATTTTGTGAAAAATGTATTGTACAATCCTGTTTATATGGGAAAGATTGCTTACGGCAGACGAAGAACTGAAAAGAAACAGGGTACAAGAAACGAGATTCACGTGGTTGAGCAGTCGGAGTTTCCGGTTTATGAAGGACAGCACGAAGCTATCATTTCTGAAGAGGATTGGTATCTGGCACAGGAAAAGCGCAAGATCAATTCCTTTAAGCGGGAAAAGGTCAACAATCCAGACCACGCACACATCCTGTCCGGTATCTTGAAATGCCCATGCTGCGGAAAGAGTATGTACGGCAATATCGCCAAGGCGCACAGCAAGGACAAGAAAACACGGTATTATTACTACTGCAAAAATACGGTAACACCTACCGGGCATGAGTGCAGTTTCCGTCTGAATATCGAGCAGACGGAAATCAACAAATTTGTGGCGAAGGTCATCTCCGCTATGGTCAACAATCCCCGATTTGTAGAAGCAATTCAAGCGAAAATCGGAACAGCGGTTGATACAGAGGATATGGAAAAGCAGATCGCCGTCCTGCAAGGGCAGCTAAAGCAAGCCTTTGGAACGAAAAGCCGCTTGGAGCGTCAGATGGATACCTTGGACATCAACGATGCCCACTATGACAGAAAGATTTTGGACTTGCAGCGCCGCTATGATGAGCAGTATGATACCATAGAGGAAATCAAAGTTCAGATTGGCGAATTGCAAAGTCAGATCCGCAGCATCCAGCAGGAGAAGATTTCCGGAGACAATATCTATCGCTTGTTGCTGGCATTTGATGAAGTCTACCATTCCGCAACGGAAGCGGAGCAGAAGGAGTTTATGAAGGCCTTTATCGAGCGAATTGAGATGTTCCCGGAGAAAAGGAAAGACGGAAGCTGGATAAAGAAGATCGTATTCAATTTTCCTGTGCCTGTTGATGGTGAGGAAGTGAAAGAACTTCCCTTGGAAACTGAAACAACTGTCGAGTGTGTGGCATTATTGTCCAAACTCAAAAGTGACTAGCATATTGAGAAAAATACACAACGATCAGCGGCTCTCTAAGTCATCTGTGCAGAAGTGAAAAAAGTGATGCCCAAGGCTGTGCAATGTGTATTAAGGAGGTTGAGGATATTATGGAACGAACTGTAAGAAATGCGGCAAAAGCATTGATCATAAAAGACGGTAAGATGTTGGCAATAAAAATAAATGACGGAAAAGAAGAATGGTATATTATGCCCGGCGGTGGGCAAGATGCGGAGGAACTTCTTCCTGAAGCGGTTTGCAGAGAAGTGGCAGAAGAAATGGGATTGCAGGTAGAGGTGAAAGACTTGGCGTTTGTTATAGAAGGCTTACATGGAGAACAGTTTCATCGGGTCGATTTGGTGTTTTTGTGTGAGTATATAGGAAAAGCTGAAAATGCTGTTTTGCAAAGTGATACAAATCAGGTTGGATATGACTGGCTGGATATTGAGACTTTAAATACAACACCTTTATATCCTTCAAAATTACGCAGGCAGATCATGAATTTGTATGAAAGAAAAGCGTATAAAGTATATTTGGGGAATGAAGAAATTGGAGACCCGGAAGTAACAGACTAAATAATGAAGGGAATCGTTTATGCGAAGAGTGATACCGTATAATAAAGTGAGTTATGATTATGAGAAGGTATTGAATGAGTTTGTATCAGCCTTAAAAAACAGATTAGGCGAATGCTTAGTAATGGTTTATTTGACGGGAAGTTATGCGAGAGGCGATGCAAATGATAATTCGGATTTAGATGTGTTCTGTATTTTCAGTACAATAAATCAATATGTTTTAGAAACTGTTGGTCATTGTGCAAGAAACACATCGATACCTTATGATTTGTTGGAGATAAATACTCAAAGTCTATCAGTAAACGAATATAAAAGTAAAATATTCGAAGATTGGTCAGAATATGCGGTTACAGAACTAAATAGCGTTTTATTGTATGGTGAGCAACCGATAGAAGTTGAAAATATAAATGAAAAAATTCAGTTATCTTACAAGAAAAATATGGCAGATATTATAATGAGTATTCGCCATTATATATGTGTAGATGAGCCAAAGGAATTACTTACGCACAAAAAAATTTCTACATACATTTTGAAGCCACTCATGTTTGCATTAAGACAAGAACGCTTTTGCTCAACAGGAGTTTATCCATTGTCGACAGAAAGCTTATTAGAATCGTATCAGGATGATAACAGGATTTTGGTTGAATACTTCTTGAGTCAGGAAAGATTCGAAACTGATATTTTGTCTGATCATAAAGAGACTTTGATGTTTCTTCATGATAAAATACAAAACTTTCTTGAAAACGATATATGAGCAGAAAATCACTTGAAAACTTCAGCTTTATGAACGCATCTCCTCAAACGGCCCGAACACATAAAAGGATATGGACTTACCGAGCTGAGATCATGGCAAGAAAAGATCTCATGATTGACACCCCCGCACGCAGGTGATATAATAGAAAGAAAAAAAGAAAGCAGGCAAAAAAAATGACAGGACTTGTACTTGAGGGCGGAACCTTCAGAGGAACATTCTCCGCCGGGTTCATGGACGCTCTTATTGAAGAAAACATCGAATTTCCGTACATAGTGGGAGTTTCTGCGGGAATATCCAACGCCGCCTCCTACGTGTCAAAGCAGTTCGGACGAAATCTTGAGATATTCAAAAAATACCGCAACGACAAGCGGTATGTGGGCGCAGGGAATTATATGCGCTGCAAAAGCTATTTCGGACTGGACTTCGTTTATGACGAGATACCCAACAAGCTTGTGCCCTTTGACTACGAGGAATATCACAAATACAAAGGCCACTTCCTTGTGGGCGTGACCAATGCCGAAACGGGCAAGTTTGAGTGCTTTGACGGCATCAGGGACACCGACAAGTGGCAGTATCTCAGGGCGTCATGCGCTATTCCCGGCTATTTTCCGCCCATAATGATAAACGGCAAACCCTATTTTGACGGCGGACTTGCTTCTCCCATCTGCGTAAAGCAGGCGCTTAAAGACGGCTGCTCAAAGACGGTTATAATCCTCACCCAGCCCAAGGGCTTTGTAAAAAAATGCGGCAAGGGCAATATTGTCATGAGCCAGCTCATAAAGTCAAAATACCCCGCAATGGAGATGCCGCTCCTTGCCCGCCACAAGCTTTACAACAATCAGATACAGTTCTGCGAGGAACTGGAAAGACGTGGCAAGGCGCTGATATTCCGTCCCTCCGAGGCGCTGGACAGCTTCCAGAAAAACACCTCAGAGCTGGAGCGCTACTGGAAAATGGGCTATGACCTTGCCAAGGCAAACGCCGACCGCATAAGAGATTTTATGAACTGATATATTCTGCTTTCATGTGCATAATAATGTTAACGCCGCACGATGTACGGCATATGCAATGAAAGGAATGTATATTATGGAAAAAAACGGACTTAACGCCCTTTTAAATTCAAACAGACAGGCAAAGACATTTTTCGGCTCGCTGCCCGATTATGTTCAGGGCGGCATAATGCTCCGCTCGGAAGAGATAACCTCCGAAGAGGAGCTTCACAAATGCGCCGACAGCATCTTTGCGGAGTTTGAATAAGGGTACTCTGAAAGGAAAATCAAAATGCTGCCAAACGACCCCATCATGCTTATGAGCGTGGTAAACACCAAGCTCAGGGACATTTATCCCTCTCTTGAACGTCTCTGTGACGATCTTGACATCTCCGAAAAGGAGCTTACGGACAAGCTCTGTGCCGCAGGCTTCACCTATGACCCTGAGCAGAATCAGTTCAAATAATAAAGAATGGCTGTATCGAAGAAATACTTTCGATACAGCCATTCTTTATAAACATATAGCGCTTCTTGCCTTGTTCACGATAGTCTTGTCGTTTTCATAGGTGAGCATCTGGACGGCGTGACCGATATCCACCCATCTTATCTCGGCGATCTCGTCCTCCTGAGGGACGTAATCGAAGGTCTTTGCCTTGGCTATGAAATAGACCACTACCTTCTGGGTGTCCTTTCTGGGAAAATAGGTCACAGTTTCACGGAATGTGGGGTCGATGAGGACATCAAGCGACGTTTCCTCCTTTATCTCACGCAGAGCCGTCTCGACCTCTGTCTCGCCCTGCTCAACGTGCCCCTTTGGAAAAGACCAGTGACCGCTGTTAATGTGTTTTATAAGCAGTATTTCCGTGTTCCCGTGGTGCTTGCGATAGACTATTGCGCCGCAGGACTTTTCATAGGTCATATATGTAGCACATCTCCCTTTCCGAATAGAATTTTAAATTAGTATAATTATACCATAAAAAAATCGTTTTGTCTGCACTTTTTATAAAAAACATAAAAAAATTACGTTTTATTTTTTGTGACTTAATTTTTGGCGGCATGTTGCCGCTGCCTCCTCGTTGATTCGTTTTGTACAGGCATATCATTTATGACTCGGTAACTTTTATTTGTACAAGTATGAAATGATATTGTTTTGGCGTATCGCCGCAGATACTTCGTTGGCAAATTAAGAGATATAGATTTAATTTGTGACTCGGTAACTTTCGTTTACACGATTTATTCAACAGTGTCGTGTCGCCGCTGCCGCCTCGTTGATTCGTTTTGTACAAGCATATCATTTGCAGCTCGGTAACTTTCATTTGTACAGGGATAGAATCCTGTCATTTACATCATGCCCTGCCGTTCCGACACATATGCTTTAAAGTTTGATATTAGCATTTTATATTACTATAAGTATAATTACAGTAATATTATACTATTATCAATCAAAGATTAAAATCAGATTACAACTTGCCGAGATACCTTGACAGGCGAAGTATCTAATATTATAATAATATCATAGGAAATAAACGGAAAGAAGGTGCGTGATGTCAGTTGCATCCGACCTTATACGAGGTCACACGGACACAATAATACTTTCCCTGCTTATCATCGGGGACAGCTACGGATATAAGATAAACAAGGACATAATGCGTCTCACGGGGAACCGCTTTGAGTTCAAGGAAGCCACGCTTTACAGCGCTTTCAGGCGGCTGGAGCAGGCAGGTCTCATCGTCTCCTACTGGGGCGAAGAGGCCGTGGGCGCACGGCGCAAATACTACACCATCACCGATGCGGGACGGAAGCAGTACAAGGAAAACATTGCCGACTGGGAACGCACAAGGGCGGTAGTGGATAACCTGCTTTATGCGCCCAGGAACGAGGGGAAAGAAAATGGCACTGAATAAGCAAGACCTGATAAACGGCTTTTGCAAGGCAGGGATAAACAAGGGGGACGAGATAGAAGTCCACAGCTCCCTGAGCAGCTTCGGATATGTTGACGGCGGAGCAGAGACCGTTATCTCCGCCCTGAAAGAGGCTGTGGGAGATAACGGCAGCATTTTTATGCCCGCTCTGCGGCTCAGTCCCGAGCTTCCTCTTACAGAAGAGGACAAAAAAGCGGGCATCACCTCAAAGATAAAAATTCTCCCCGAAAACAGGACGCACAGCGCCATGGGCATAATTGCCGACACCTTCAGAATGATGCCCGACACTGTCACGGGCGACGGGATATTTGCAGTATCGGGCTGGGGACGAACCGCCAATGAAGCAGGCGGGCCGCCCGTAAAGCCATGGTATTCCATTCAGGCTCAGGCATATGAAAAGGGGCTTATCCGAGAGGGATACATAGGCAGCTGCAAATATATGTGCTTTGGCATATGGGACGTTGTAGGTCTGTACAGGCAGGCACTTGAGACCGACCCGCCGGGGCTGTACGGTCTGAGATAATGAAAGGAATGAGATTCGATGAAAAATTCACTTAAAGCATATGTTGACGGATTGTTTGCGGACGCTGTTCCAAGCCCTGCGCTGGAAGAGCTTCACGATGAGATACTTTCCAATCTTTCCGAGCGATATGACGACTGCATAAAAGCGGGAATGTCTCCCCAGAGAGCATTTACCGCAGTTATCGGCACCATGGGCGACGTAAGCGGACTTATCGCACAGGTAAGCGGTTCGGGAGTACATGAGGTTGGCATATTTGAAAAAATATCCCCCAAGAGCAGACTTTTTGAGAAATACGCATATGTATTTACAGAGGATAACCTTAAATCAATAAAGGGCGCAGTTATATCTGTGATGTGGCTGGCAATAGTCATCATTTACTTCCTTGTAAGCTTCCTCTATGGCGGCTGGACAGTCACGTGGCTCATTTTTGTCGTAGGCGCTGCGCTGACGGTGGCAGTGAACACCGCCTCAAAGATCATGAAATACAGCAGGGCAGGCGACGACCCCGAAAGCAGGATAAAGCTTCTTTCCACAGTCGAGGGCGGCGTTACCTCCATCATGTGGCTTGCCATTGTGATAGTGTACTTTATCGGCAGCTTCGCTTCACGCAGATGGGAAATTTCATGGCTCATATTCGTTGTGGGCGCTGCGGCGCAGATAATCATCAGCCTTGTTTTCAAAATTCAGAAAAGCAGATTTAATACTAATCACCAATAAAACTATAGACAAAAAATCATCGCATAATCCATATACGCAAGATTATGCTCAATTTTTTGTATAGTTTTTAATTGGTGCTTAGTATAAATTCGGAAAGGAAATCATTATGAAAGGACTAAGGCGCAGGGATATTGCGGTAATGGTCATCGTTTTTTCGGCGGCGGTATGGCTGGCGGGAATGATGCGCTCGTTCCTGCTGAGTGAGATTGCTGAAAGGCTTTTTCCCCATGTGATATCGCAGGCTTCGGAAAGCTCTGACGGCAATGAAGCACAGCTCTCGCTCAAAGCAGGCGATACAGTTCTGCGCATATACACAAGTCCCGACAACAAGCTGCACATCTCCCGACAGGAATGCCGGGAAGAATAATAAATCGGTGCAGTATAACATGAAAGGAACAATCAATGAACACCCCCATAAAGGATTTTACCGATAATTACGCAAAGAGCGGGATGATCCGTGCCCATATGCCGGGGCACAAAGGAAAATTCCCCCTTACCGAGTTTGATATAACCGAGATAAAAGGCGCCGACAGTCTTTTCGAGGCGGACGGCATCATTGCCGAAAGCGAGAAAAACACCTCGGAGATATTTCATTCCTACAAGACACTTTACTCCGCAGGCGGCTCTACTCTCTGCATTTTCACAATGCTTGCCATGTGCCTTATGAACGGCAAAAACCGCCGTGTGGCTGCCGTTCGCAACTGCCACAGGTCTTTTCTCAATGCCTGCGTGTTCCTTGACGCAGAGGTGGAATGGATATATCCCGAATATGAAAACACCCTTGTTTCGGGAAAAATCACTCCCGAAGCAGTGGAAAGGGCCATAGAAAAGTCCTCCCCAGCCTGCGTATATCTCACCTCGCCCGATTATCTGGGGCATATGACCGAGATAGACGGGATCGCAGATATCTGCCATAAACACGGCGTGATGCTGCTGGTGGATAACGCTCACGGGGCATATCTTAATTTCATAGGCGAGCCGCCCATGCACCCCAATTACCACGGTGCCGATATGTGCTGCGACAGCGCCCACAAAACTCTCCCTGCCCTGACGGGCGGGGCATATCTGCATATAAACAACCCAAAGGCGGAAAAGTACGAGGGCTATGCCAAGGAGATAATGTCCATGTTCGGCTCCACAAGTCCATCGTATCTTATCATGCGCTCACTGGACGAATGTGCCGATTTTATGGACACAAGGGCAGGCAAATATTTTAACGAAATGGCGCTTGCGGCGGATAAGGCAAAGTCTCTCCTTTCCCCCGTGTGGCGCACCGAGGACACGGAAGCGGGCAAGCTTACTTTGTTCACCCCGCCCTGTGGATATACGGGCACGGAGCTTGCGGACATTTTACGTGAATATAAGATAGAATGCGAATACGCCGACCACACCCACATCGTGCTTATGCTGACAGGGCTTTCGGCAGATGAGATAACATACATAGGCAAGGTGATATCAAACCTCCCACAGCCGAGGATATTTGTCCCAACGCCGAAGATAAAAAGCTTTTCGCCCCTTGAAAAGGCTATGAGCATTCGTGAAGCGGCATTTTCAGACAGCGAGGAAATATCCGTATCCGATGCGGCAGGCAGAATATGCGCCAGAGCCGTTTCCTGCTGCCCTCCCGGGATTGCGGCAGTTGTGGGCGGAGAAAAATTTTCCCGGGAAAGCATAAATATTTTGAAAAACTATAGCATTTTTAAAGTAAATGTGGTAAAATGATAATGTATAGCTGTACCATTGCTATACTGTAAAATTTGATTTTATGCAAAGGAAATGATCCTATGAAGCTGATATTTGCGGTCATCAACAACGACGACAGCCACGAGGTCTCAACCGAGCTTACAAAGAACGGTTTTTCCGCTACAAAGCTTGCTTCCACAGGCGGATTTCTCATGTCGGGAAATAGCACTTTCCTTATATGCACCGACGAACAGCGTGTCGATGAGGTAATAGACATTATCAGGAACTGCTCCAGAAGAAGGAAGCAGTTCGTTCCCACAACTCCCTCGGGCCGTGCGGAGGCTACTGCTTCCTTCCCTGCGGAGGTATCCGTAGGCGGCGCCACTGTGTTCGTAACGGACATCGAGCGCTTCGAGAAGCTCTGATATGAAGCTGTATTCAAAGGAATGTATCGAGCGGCCTGTAAGCGCCATGGCAAAAAGCGGGCGCTTTGTTCACTCGTATATCATCACAGGCGAAAAGGGCACGGGCAAAAAGGTGGCTGCAAAGTACATCGCAATGCAGCTGCTGTGCGATAATCACAATGCCTGCGGGCAGTGCCGTCAGTGCAGGCGTGTGCTGAACGGTCAGCACCCTGACTTCATCACCGTGGAAAAAAGCGGACGCATCTACACCATAAACGATGTGCGCACCAAGGTGGTAGATGACAGCTACACCGCTCCCAACGACTGCGAGAGAAAGGTGTATTTTCTCCCCGACTGCGAGGGCTGGATGGACGCCGCTCAGGACGCTCTGCTGAAAATTACGGAAGATCCCCCCGACACGGCGTATTTCATCTTCACAGCCGTTAATAAGAACAGCTTTCTGCCCACGCTCATCTCCCGCTCAATGACGCTGGAGGTCCCCGAAGCCACCCGTGAAAACTGTGCGCAGGCGCTGAGGGACACAGGCAAATACACCGAGGAGCAGATAAGCGAGGCTGTAGGCTCATTCGGCGGAAACATAGGCAGGTGCATGGATTTTCTGGACGGCGACGCTGACCTGAAAAAATCCGCAGATGCTGTAAAAAAAGCAGTGGAAGCCATGATAACAGGCGACGAATATTCCCTGGCAGTGACGCTGAACAGCGCCGCATCAAGCCGTGAGGAAATGAGAAGCGTTCTTGAGATGCTCTCCCGTGTTGTCCGTGATGCCGCTGCCGCAAGGTATGGCTCAAAGACATTTCTCGGCTGCTCCGCAGGCGGTGCGATGAGAATGTCCGAAAGGATATCGTCGGGCAGGCTGATAGCAATGTACGACGCAATCTGCGAGGCTTCATACAGATGTACCCGAAACTGCAACGCCCAGGTGGCTGCGGCAGTTCTCAGCGGAAAGCTTTGCAGATAAATTTGAAAGGACTGGTCATAGAAGTGACTGAAATAATAGGAGTCAGATTTAAGCGCACCGGCAAGACCTACTACTTTGCTCCCGGCAGCCCCGCTCCCGAGGTGGGAATGCAGGTCATCGTGGAAACAGCCCGAGGCGTGGAATGCGGCGAGGTGGTCATGGGCAGCCGCATGGTGGAGGACGACAAGATAATCCCCCCCTTAAAGCCCATAATCCGTATTGCAACGGAAAAAGACCTGAAAATAGTTGAGCAGAACAGGGCAAAGGAACAGACTGCCGCAAAGATATGCCAGGAAAAAATTGCAGCCCACAAGCTGGATATGAAGCTGGTAGATGTGGAATGCACCTTTGACAACAACAAGCTCCTGTTCTATTTCACAGCCGATAACCGAGTGGATTTCCGTGAGCTGGTAAAGGATCTGGCAGCGGTGTTCCGCACAAGGATAGAGCTTCGCCAGATAGGCGTAAGAGACGAGGCAAAAATGCTGGGCGGTCTGGGCATATGCGGAAGGCCCTTCTGCTGCAAGACATTTCTCAGCGAATTCCAGCCTGTATCCATCAAAATGGCAAAGGAGCAGGGACTTTCCCTGAACCCCACAAAAATATCGGGAACCTGCGGCAGACTTATGTGCTGCCTGAAATACGAGCAGGATTTCTACGAGGAGCAGATGAAGGTAACGCCCAAGATCGGTGCATACGTCAAAACTCCCGATTTCAAGGGCTATGTGGAGGAGGTAAATCTTCTCACAGGAAAGCTCAGAGTAAAGCCCGAAAAATCCGATGACCCCTCCGTGGTATTTGACAAGGAGGACGTTAAGGTAATAAAAGACGGCCGTGTAAAGATCGACCGTGATGAAATAAAAGCTCTCAAGCAGCTTGAAGACAAATAATTATTGGAGGTATTTATTATGGAAAAGACAAACAAGGGACTTTCTATCGCAAGAGAGATCATTCTGGGAACCACATTCTTCCTTACACTGGCAAATGTAGTTCTTATGATAGTTCAGCTGGCTCTGGCTGCAAAGCAGAACAGAGGATACATCAAGATAAAGGACAATGACGAGCTTCCTTTCTGAGGAACGCTCACGACAGGAAAGGTTTGGGTAGTGTAAATGAGTGACGTTATTGACGTTAAGACAGGTTCAAAGGCAGGCAAGATAGTCGCTGCCGTAATAGTGCTGCTGATAGTCGTTATTATCGGCTGCAGCGCTTTTACCACGGTAAGGGCAGGCCACACGGGAGTTGTGGTAACATTCGGAAAGGTATCTTCAAGCGTGCTGGGAGAGGGACTTCATCTTAAAATACCCTTTATCCAGCAGGTAGTACAGATAGATAACCGTGTACAGAAGGCAGAGGTGGACTGCTCATCAGCGTCCAAGGACCTGCAGACAGTCACAAGCACCATTGCCCTGAACTACAAGGTGAGAAATTCCGCTTCGGCTGACATCTATCAGAATGTAGGCCCCGACTTCGAGTCCATCATCGTTTCTCCCGCAATTCAGGAGTGCGTTAAGGCTGTGACCGCAAAATACACCGCAGAGCAGCTCATCACCGAGCGCCAGAGCATCGGCGACCAGATGAAAGACCTGCTGGGCGAAAAAATAAACAGCTACGGCATTGATATCGAGATATTCAATATCATCACCTTTGAATTTACCGATGAATACAACGCTGCCATTGAAGCAAAGCAGACGGCACAGCAGAATGCGCTGAAAGCCGAGCAGGATCTCCAGCGTATCAAGGTAGAGGCAGAGCAGACCGTTGCCAAGGCTCAGGCAGAGGCAGAGGCTTACCGCCTTAAATCCGAGCAGATAACCCCTCAGATGATAGCAATGGAATACATAGACAAGTGGGACGGCAAGCTCCCCGCTGTAGCAGGCGGCGACAGCAGCTCCATGCTCATTGATATTTCACAGATAATCGCTCAGATGGAGGAAACTGCGGGCAACGGCAATACTTCTCAGCCTGCTGCTCAGCCCCCCGTGCAGTCCGTTCAGGACGGTCAGGACACATTTGCGGACGAAGAAGCTGCGGAATAAAACAGAATAAAAAATCGGCTCCATGAAATTACATGGGGTCGATTTTTTTACACAAACACGGTAGCGGATTTTACACAGCAGCGGTAAAATTATCATGGGTGATAATATGGATGTAGTAAATATCCTAAAAGTTTTATGGGGACTGTTTATAATATACCTTACCGTAAAGGCCATAAAGGTGATAATTGCCATAAGAGAGGGCAAGCCCATGACGGCAATGGTGGTGGATCACGTTGAGGAGCATGACAATGATAACATCAGCTATTATCCTATCATAGAATACACCGACGAAAACGGAGACCTGCGCCGTGAAAAGCTTAATGTTCCCGACAGCCAAAAGGAATACGGCGAGAGAATATTATATCTTTACAAGGGGAAATTCTATCAGAAAAAAACTCTTATTCCCAGCATTTTTATGCTGGTGCTCAACATTCTCCCTTTTATAGTTATACAGATAGAAGGTATGTATGTGATCTTAAAGCTATACAGATAGTATAACTATACTAAAAGTAACATTATTTCATCAAATTGTAAACCCCGCTTTTATTGTCTTTGTCATTACTATATGCTATAATGATGAAAAACATCGGAGGGGGTATTGATACTAACCGCCAATTTTCTAATTGGTTCTTAGTATAACACGATGAAAAGACACAATATTTTAAGCATATTATGTGCGGCAGTAATTTTAACAGGCTGTCAGCAGATATCTGAGGAATATGTTCCTGCCGAGGCTATCATAACATCGGCTGAGACTACAGCTGCCGAAACCACAGCTGCCACTACTGAGATCACCACAGAAACGGAGCCTGTGATCACAGAAAAGACCGTTTCATTCACGGCTCTGGGGGATAATCTCATACACTCGTCTATCTACAAGCAGGCGGCAAGGCGTGGGGCGGAAAGCGGCAAGGACTATGATTTTGAATACGCATATGCAGGGGTCGCCGATCTGCTTGACACGGCGGACATAACCGTGCTCAATCAGGAAACGCTTATCTGCAACGATATGATAGAGCCTTCCACATATCCCTGCTTCAACAGCCCCAAGGCCCTGGGGGACTATATGGCGGAGCTGGGGGTAGATGTGTTCACCATCGCCAACAACCACACCCTTGACCAGGGCACAAAGGGACTTACATATTGCCTGGCATATTATGACGAAAACAAGCTCATGCGTGTGGGCGCTTACCGTGACCATGCAGACAGGGAAAATATACGGGTAATGGAAAAAAACGGCGTTAAAGTGTCGTTCCTTGCATATACCGAAAGCCTGAACGGTCTTTCTCTCCCTGCCGATACTCTGCTGGAGATAGGCAGGACGGACATGGACGTGATGAAGAGCGAGATAGCCGCCGCAAAGGAGATATCGGACATCTGCGTGGTATCTCTCCACTGGGGCACGGAAAACAGCAGCGTGGTGGAGGACTATCAGCGCACGGAGGCAAGGGAGCTGGCGGAAGCAGGTGCGGACGTTATCATCGGCAACCACCCTCACGTTCTCCGTGAGATAGAGATATTTGAAAACAGCGACGGCGGAGACACCATATGCGCATATTCGCTGGGCAACTTTATCTCCGCACAGTCGGTAGGCACGAACCTTATCGGCGGCGTGCTGGATTTTGACGTTTCCGTTGACGAGGGCAGGGAGCCTGAAATAAGCGGCTACACCTTTATCCCCATAGTTACCCATTACGACCATAACTACTCAAATATAAGGCTTTATAAGCTTTCCGACTACACTCCCGAGCTGGCATCTGCTCACGGTGTAAGGGCAAATTCCCGCTTTGATTATGATTATATCATTGAGTATCTTACGGACAAGGGGCTTTATGAGGCGGAATGATAATCCCACAAAAAACGGCTGCCATTTTAAAATGGCAGCCGTTTTACTTTTAGTATATATTTGATTTATTTTACAGCAAGTTTACTTCTCTTCTGTGAAATAAACCACCTTGGAAGCAAAATCACCGTGAATGCTTACGTTGATACCGCAGTTCATAAGAGCAGCTCCGCTGTGAACCTCGCCTGTCTCGTGATCCTTGTAGCGCTTTACGGGGTCAAGTCCCTTGAGCTTTATGCGTCTGCTGCGGTAGTTGGGTCTGCCGAGAACCTGAACAAAGGTGAATACTGCCTCGCTCTTGTCCTTTGCAACAAACATCCATGCGTCCCACATATTGTCCTCGAACATGTTGCCGATGCGGTACTGGTCGCCTGTGCGGATAAGGGGATTGTACTTCTTGAACATCTCTATCTGACCGGGTATCTCGTTCCTGTCAGCCTCGGGTATTCTTGTAACATCAAGCTCGTAGCCGAAGGTTCCCACCATTGCAACATTTCCTCTTGTGGAGAAAGGTGTGGTTCTGCCAACGGTATGGTTGGGGCAGTCGGAAACGTGTGCGCCCATTGCGGAAGCAGGGTAGCAGATAGATGTGCCGTGCTGTATCTTCAGTCTCTCGATAGCATCGGTATCGTCGGAAGTCCATATCTGAGGAGAATAGAACAGCATACCCGCATCAAATCTTGCGCCGCCGCCCGAGCAGTTTTCAAGGAGCAGGTGAGGATAATCGGTGATAAGTCTTTCCATAACGTCATAAACGCCCAGAACATATCTGTGCCACAGCTCTCTCTGACGGTCGGAAGCAAGGGCATTGGAGCCAACCTCGGTAAGCTGTCTGTTCATATCCCACTTGATGTACTCGATGTTTGCGCTGTCAAGTATCTTCTTCATCTGACCGTAAATGCAGTCTCTTACTTCCTTGCGGCTGTAGTCAAGAACATACTGCTGACGGCTCTGGGTCATGGGCATACCCTCTATCCGGATAGCCCAGTCGGGGTGAGCCTTGAACAGCTCGCTGTCGGGGGATATCATCTCAGGCTCGAACCAGATGCCGAACTTCATTCCCAGCTTGTTTACCTCGTCAACCAGGTGCTTGAGGCCGCCGTCTATCTTCTTTTCATATACGAACCAGTCACCAAGAGAGCTGTTGTCGCTGTCTCTGTGACCGAACCAGCCGTCGTCCATTACCAGCATTTCAATGCCCAGCTGAGAAGCCTGCTTTGCGATGTCGATAAGCTTTTCGGTGTTGAAATTGAAGTAGGTCGCTTCCCAGTTGTTGATGAGGATAGGACGACGCTTGTCCTTGTATTCGCCTCTGATAATGTGCTGTCTGTACAGGTCATGGAATGTGCGGGACATCTCGCCGATACCCTTGTCGGAGTAAACCATAACGACCTCGGGAGCGGTAAATTCCTGAGCAGGCTCCAGCTTCCAGGAGAAGTCAAAGTGGTTGATACCCATAACGAAGCGTGTTTTCTTGTGCTGAGTTACCTCAGCCTGGGCAAAGAAGTTGCCGCTGTAAACAAGGTTGAAGCCGTAAGCCTCGCCCATATCCTCGTCCGCATTGTGGGAAACAAGTGCGGCAAAGGGGTTATTCTGGTGGGAGGACTCACCCTTTACTGAGTCGATGCTCTGCTTGCCGTGATGAAGTCTGCATCTTTCCATAACTCTCTCTCTTGCCCAAGAGCCGTTGAGGGTGATGAAATCATACTGATCCGAATCAAAATCAACACAGGCGGAAAGAGCACGGGTAAGCTTGAAAGCCTTGTCGCCGCCGTTTATAAACTTTACGCTTCTTGTAATGGCGTTAAGGTCAGCAAAAACAGTGTAGTAAAGGATAGCTGTAAGACCCGAATGAGCGTCCTTCATGGTGATAGCCAGTGTCTGAGCCTCGTCCTTAGCCGCAAAGGTAGCGGGGAGACGGACAGTGCAGTCCTCCAGCTGCTGATACAGCTCGGGCTTGCCGTCGATCATCTCGTAGGAAACAAAACGCAGGTCAAGAGCGGTCATTCCCTTTTCGTCCATAATGGAAACAGCAGGCTCTCTGTAGTCGCCGATGCCGTGACAGGGATATTCAAAGGGAGTGGTGTCCATAAAGGTACCCATATCTCTCTCGTTTACCTTGGGAACAAAGGGATTTTCGTTCAGTCTCATAAGGTAGGAAAGATCCTCGTCGTCAGCTCTCTTACCGTAGTAGATGTGTGCAAGATGACCGCTTTCCAGAGCTGCAAGAGCATATGTAACGTTCTTGCCTGTAAGGGTAAAGATAGTCATTTCCTCGGTAAAGGTCTCGTTGGCATTTATCTGCCACTTCCAGTAGGTGTATTCCTTTTTGATCTTTTTTGCGGTGATAAGGTCCATGTATTTGCTTCCTTTCATTTATCAGTATCGGCGCCCGGTTCGTGCGCTTCTTCAAAAGCTTCCGAGACTGAGCCGCTGTACTGTTTGCTTTATGATTTATTCAAGAGGGATATACCCCGTCTTTTCAATAAGCTCCTGCCCCTGCCTGCCCTGCATAAATTCGGCAAGACGTGGAACATTTTCATTGTCATTATCTTCAAGATATATGGCGTAAAGGATTGTGGTCATGGGGTATTCTCCGCTCCTTATGGTATCGGGATCGGGATATACTCCGTCAAGGGAGAGGAATTTTATGCCGCTCTCTTCACCGTCGGCTGCCATTCCCGAAGCATAGTAGCGGAATGAATATCCGATAGATGAAAGCTTGTTCTGATATTCCGCCACAGCGGTTATCACGCCCACCATTGACATTTCAAATTCTACCTTTAGCGGCTCCTTTAATGCCACATCGCCCATAAAATGCTCCATCATTGTCTGGGAGCCTGAGTTTTTCGGCCGCTGAAAGGCGAGAATGGGAACATTATCCCCTCCAAGCTTTTTCCAGCTGCGTATCTTTCCCGAATAGATGCCCCGTATCTGCTCCGAAGTGAGGGAATCAACGGGATTTTCGCTGCTTACGAAAAACACAAAGGCTTCCTTGCCGATAGGTGTCATCACAAGCGACTTTCCGTTATCCTCCGCCAGCTTTTTCTGCGCTTCAGAGGGCATTGCTCCGAAGAAAATATCTGTTTCGCCCGAAATGAGACTTTCGTATGCTTTTACGGTATTGGTGAAGCGTATGGGCATTGGCGGTTCATTTCCGCTTTCCTTTGCTGCCGACTGTATCTCGCCGATATTTTCATAGCAGGCGTTTGCGATTGCTGAATAAACGGGATATGCTGCCTCTGCACCGTCAAGCACAGGCATTTTTTCGGGGGCTGTTATCACAAACTCTGACGGCTCGGTAAGAAGCGCCAGCTTATTTTTGGGATTTTCCACATAGTATGGTCTGAGAGGAACGCTTGACAGACCGTGTTCATAGGGAAAACCATAGCCCTCGGAGGTCGGTGCAGGGTCATCCGCCATCATAATATATTGATCGTAATCTGTCATGTCAATATCTACGGTGGAAAGGCTGTGGTAATATTTTGCATATTCCCCGCCTGCGGCAAGAGCCGCAATGACTATTACCGCAGAAACGGCAAGCTTGATGCCTGGGAGCGGCCTGTCAATGCCATTAGCCTTTACAGCTCTGCGCTCGCCAACAGCGAAGCATATTATTCCCGCTGCATTTATCAATATAAAGGCAGCAAGCCCCTTTTCAACAAGGAATGTCTGAAAAAAGTTAAGGTACGCAAACAGCTCTGCGGCAGCGCCTTTATATATTTTATGTAAGCCGTCAGATTGTATCTTTGAAAATGAATTTACAACAAGCCCTGCCGCAAACGGCACAAGAGCAGGCAGATACACTGCCCACGGCTTTTCGGGTGCTTTCATCAGCCTTGCTGCGGTAAGGTATCTTCCCGCAAGAAAGCAAACTGCCGAATATATCACTGCCGCAGCCGCCAATATGGGTATATGCAAAATCATACAAAGGATAATGCCAAGACTTGAAAAAGCGATAATAAAAACGGGGACTGATATAAAACAAGCGGCAGAAAGTCGTTTCATATCAATGCTCCTTTTAAATAATGTCATGCGCAGCAGCTATTCTCTCACAATATCATCGGATTTCTCCTCGATATAATGCTCGGTAACTGTGCCGAAGCCCCTGGTGATAAGCCCTGTGAGCCAGTAGAATATCACGCCCGAAATGTTGGTATATATCGCCTCGGGAATGAAAATGCTCCTGAATACCGCTCCCGATGGGTCATATCTCCATATCCGATAGAAAAACAGATAATGGAGCAGCGACTGTATGACGATGACGCACAGGTCGAGCCACAGAAAGTTCAGTATATGCCGCCTTAGAACGTAATGGAACAGCAATGATATAAACAAGCTTGCCCACATAAGAATAATGGCATTGAAGCCCGTAAGCGTGCCCGATGCGGAGTCAAGGAGAAGTCCGCACACGCAACCGAAAAGAGCGCTGTTGAACGGCGACTCACGGACAGCATAGCACACGGCGCATGGGATAAGCAGCACAGGCAAGGGGCTTCCCGTATTCACCGTGGAGATGAACACGTATGAAAAGGACATCAGAAGCACCTGTATAAGCTGCCTGATGATATAATTGCGCTGCTCTTTTTTCTTTTTCAGCTCAATGTTCATCGGAAGCCTCCGCAGTCTGATCTTCCCCGTTCTGCTCCGAAACAACTTCCGAAGCGGCTTCCGGAACGGTGTCCGGAACGGAAGAGGTCACCGCCTCCTCCTGACCTGTCTTTATGGCAGTTACCTCGTCCAGCTCATAGTTTATTATAACAAACACGCTTGTTATGGTGTTGGGATCCTCTGCGGGAATTACAACAGCGTACTTGGAAAGTCCGCTTGCTTCCATTTCAACAGATTCAACAGTGCCGATAAGCTGACCTGCGGGATAGTTGGTGCTTCCCGAGGTAACGATAACGTCGCCCACGGCGATATCGCTTTCCTTGCTTATGTAGCTCATGCGTATCCTGCCCCTTTTAGCCAGGTCATAGCCGCCCTCAACAATGCCCTCGGACTTTGTTCTTACAGTATAAACGCCCACGGCGGTCTTTGGGGAATAAAGCGTCCTGACCTTGCAGGTGGAGCGGGAAACCTCATAGCACACGCCCACGATTCCGCTTTCAGTGACCACGGGATCGCCGGGCTTTATGCCGTCATTCTCGCCCTTGTCAACGGTAAAGGAAGCGTAGGGGTCGTTGGTGGTTCGTGCAATAACTGTGCATGGGGGAGAAAACTCAAAGTCGCTGTACTCCTCTTTAAGCCCCAGCATAACACGCAGCTCACGGTTTTCCTCCAGCACCTTGTCGTAGTCGATAACATCGTTGTAAAGGCTGTTGAGCTGTTCTTTCAGCTGAATGTTCTCGTTGTAGTATTTTTCCGCATTTATGAGCATATCCAGCGATGTGGATACCTTTTCGGATATCTTCGAGGACAAGCTGCGGACAGGCTCGAACACGGTCTCAAAAATATAGGAGCTGCCCGATGAGTAGCCCCCCGTTGTGACGGAATAGATCATTGCTCCCAGCAATACAGCCATAAGGGCGACTATTATTTTGAATTTTACGCTGTGAAAAAATTCTTTCAAGCCGCCTGCTCCTTTCAAGCTCCGTCAGATATTGTATCTTAATAATATTTAGCGTCGTCGTTCAGAACATCGTGAAGCTTTTCGATATCCTCCAGCACCTTTCCTGCGCCTGTTGCAACGCAGTCAAGAGGTGATTCGGCAATGTTCACAGGCATACCCGTCTCACGGTTGATGAGCTTGTCAAGGCCCTTGATAAGCGCACCGCCGCCTGCCAGTGTTATTCCCTGGTCAATGATATCGGCAGCCAGCTCAGGGGGAGTTTTCTCCAGAGTGGTCTTGATAGCCTCAATAACATGAGTGAGAGGCTCAGCCAGAGCTTCTCTTATCTCAATGCTTGTTACGGTGATGTTCTCGGGGAGACCGTTGAGAAGATTTCTTCCCTTTATCTCCATTTCCTCCTCGCCGTCCTGCCTGTCGGGAGGGAAAGCGGAGCCGATGGCGATCTTCACATTTTCGGCTGTGCGCTCGCCTATGAGCAGATTGTATTTTTTCTTGATGTAGTTGATGATAGCGTTGTCGAAAGCGTCTCCCGCAATTCTTACACTGCGTGAGGTAACTATGCCGCCAAGCGAGATAACAGCCACCTCGCTGGTTCCGCCGCCGATATCGACTATCATTGAACCCGCAGGCTCGGAAACGGGCAGACCTGCGCCTATTGCCGCAGCCATAGGCTCCTCAATGATGTTTACTCGCCTTGCGCCCGCATTCTCCGCAGCTTCCTTTACGGCTCTGCGCTCAACGGCAGTAACGCCCGAGGGAATGCAGATGATAACGTTTGCTCTGGTAAAGAAAAAGCTTCCCTTGAGAGCTTTCTGTATAAATTCGTTGAGCATGGCGGAGGTTATCTCAAAATCTGCGATAACGCCGTCCTTCAAAGGTCTTACGGCGGTAATGGAGCCGGGAGTTCTTCCGATAACTTCCTTTGCCTCCTGACCCACATATTTAGGCTCCTCCGTGCGTGAATCCACAGCCACCACCGAAGGCTCCCTTATGATTATGCCCTTGCCCTTCATATACACAAGGGTGTTGGCAGTACCAAGATCTATTCCTATTTCCTTAGTAAAAAGCATTCTGATTCTCCTCGTTTAGAACCTGTCTTCATAAGAAATGTGTGCGGATTTTCGAGCATAATTTTGTTGCAGAGTAGGCAAAAATCCGCAGGCGGGCTTTCGCCCGGCAAGGATTTTTAACGCAGTCTGCGGCAAAATTTGCCGAAAAGACGTGCGCATATGCTTGTGAAGACGGGTTCTTATATTTGTCTGCCTCTTTTTGCCTGTGCCGCCATTTATATTTCTTCTGCGGCAGTTCTGCAAATACGGATAACTGATTTAATTATATCATATATTTTTTTTAGCTACAACACTTTTTTCTAAAATTAACCGATTTGTTATTTGTTACAGATTGTAAATTTCGTGATTAGCCCAATGCAACGTATTGCAAAAAAATATTACTTGTGGTAATATTATAGGAAACACTGTAAGAATGATTTAACTTTTCATAAAGTGAGGCATATTATGACAGATTTTCTTGTTAAGCACTTTGTAAAAAACTACACCGACACCGAAGATATAAAGGTGCGTGAGAATTACGGCACAATGGCGGGGATAACGGGCATTGTGTGCAATATTTTTCTGTTCGTGCTGAAATTTGCCGTGGGAACGCTTTCAGGCTCCATATCCGTGCTGTCGGACGCATTCAACAACCTGTCGGACAGCGCCAGCTGTGTGGTGACGCTTTTCGGCTGCAAAATGGCTGCAAAGCCAGCAGATAAGGATCACCCGTTCGGTCACGGCAGAGCGGAATATCTCACTTCCCTTATCATCGCCGTTATCATAATTCTGGTGGGCTTTGAGCTGCTCAGATCATCGGCAGGGAAGATAGTCTCCCCCGATGAGGTAAAGTTCAGCGCCGCAGCACTCATCTCCCTTTTTGCGTCCATAGGCGTAAAGCTGTGGATGTCCGTTTTCAACACAAAGCTGGGCAAGCGCATAAACTCCCCCGTGATGATGGCAACAGCGCAGGACAGCAGGAGCGACGTTATCGCCACATCTGCCGCTGTTATCGGTCTTACCGCCTCCCTTTTCACCACTCTCCCCATAGACGGTGCAATGGGCATAGTGGTATCAATATTCATCATCAAGGGCGGCTTCGGCATCGTTAAGGACACTGTAGATGACCTTATCGGCAAGCCCGCCGACCACGAGCTTATCCAAAAGATAGAAGATATCGTCACCGCTCCCGACAAGATAATCGGCGTGCATGACCTGGTAGTCCACGACTACGGCCCCGGAAAGAAGCTGGCAAGCTGCCATGCGGAGGTGCGCAGCGATGAGAATTTCGTTGCCGCCCACGACGTGATAGACGGCATTGAGCGTGATATTTTCAAAAAGCTTGGCATTATGATGACCATACATATGGACCCTGTTGATGTGGATAACGAGCAGACAAACGCCTCCCGCAAGGCTGTTGAGGAATATGCGGCGCAGCTTGACCCACGGCTCAGGATACACGACTTCCGCCTTGTCCCCGGCGACACCCACACAAACCTTGTTTTTGACATTGTTGTCCCCTACGACTGCAAATATTCAGAAAGCGAGCTGAAAGAGAAGCTTTCCCAGCTTATGAACGCCTCGGAGGACACCAGATATTACCTTGTTATAACCATCGACCGTGACTTCGGCGAGGAGTAATGCCCTTTGCATAAACAGGCCGTTTACCTACTGTAAAATCTGCACAAAATCAGTATCTAATATTTTCTTTTTTCAATCGTTTACGACCCTTGACATTATTCCCTGCCTGTGTTATAATCATACTTGCAACAAAGTAATTGATGCGGCCGGATTGAACTGCATCTTATATTGTGACAGCGCAGCAGATGATACTCAGTGTATAACTTCTTGTTTGCAGTACATTTTGTATAATGAATATTGCACTAAATTGTGCATTCATACGAAAATGTAAAAGTTGTTATATAGATATTGACTAAAGCGCATATATGAGTTATAATATATATGATGTTAAGTTCTTATATTTCAATGTTAACATCCGTTTTGTTGTCTCCTTTCTTTTGTTCTACACATATTATTTTATGTAATCTGATCTTGGTTAAGCAGGGCTTATGCTCTGCCTTTTTTTTGCACGGTTACGAAAACGTATTCGTTATTAAACATAATGTAAACTCGTTCAGGAAGCGTGCAGAATATACAATTTAACATGAAACTATATTGCGTTTTTAATGCAAATGTGATATAATGAAAAAAGAGTATTTTTTGTGAAAGGCATGGTCATGTTTATGGGTAAAAACATCATTCTTTACGGTCCTCCCGGTACAGGTAAAACTTACAACTCGGTCAACTATGCTCTGGCTATAATTTATAACATTCCTGTTGAAGCTGTTATGAAAAAAGATTACAACGCCATGCTGGACCGCTACAACGAGCTGAAAAACAATTTCGGTCAGATAGAATTCACCACCTTCCACCAGTCTATGGGATACGAGGAATTCATCGAGGGTATCAAGCCCGTTTTCCTCGAAACTATGAACGAGCGTGGTGAGCGTACACGTAAAAAGGAAATGGTCTATGTCGTTGACAAGGGTATCTTCCGTGAGTTCTGCCAGAAAGCCGCAGAGCACCCCGACGAAAGATACGTTTTCATCATAGATGAGATCAACCGTGGTAATATCTCCAAGATCTTCGGTGAGCTTATCACCGTTATCGAGCCTTCAAAGCGCCTCGGTATGCCCGAAGAAGTAAAGGTAAGGCTGGCATATTCCCAGGAGCCTTTCGGCGTTCCCAACAACGTTTATATCGTCGGAACCATGAATACCGCCGACCGCTCCATCGCCCTGCTGGATACTGCTATACGCCGTCGTTTCGACTTCGTCGAGATGCTCCCTCAGCCCGAGCTTTTCCACGACACCTATGTCGAGGGCGTAAGCATAGAGCAGCTGCTCACAATTATCAACAAGCGTGTTGAGATACTCTGCGACAGAGAGCACACTATCGGACATGCCTACTTCATGTCACTGAAGGAAGACCCCTCTATCCAGCGTCTCGGCTCTATCTTCAAGAACTCTATCGTTCCTCTGCTCCAGGAGTATTTCTACGGCGATTACCAGAAGATACGCTGGGTTCTGGGCGACTACAACAAGGAGCCTGAGGAGCAGTTTGTAAAGGCTCTCGCCATCGACTACAAAAAGACCTTTGGCGAAAACGTTGAGCTTTTCCTCGATGTTGATGATACATACGAAATAAACGAAGCCGCTTTCTGGAACATAAACGCTTACAGCAAGCTGCTGTAATTTGGAGGGCTTCCGCAAATGGGAAAAAGAGACCGTTACAAGCTGCGTGAAACGCAGTTCTTCACCATAGAGGGCTCTTCGGAACGGGAGGGCGGTATCCCGCTGCCTGAGCATATTTTTGATATGCTTGAAGGCTTTGTGCTGGAAAAGAAAATGCCCGACCCAAGGGGCATAAACAGCTATATCCTCACCGCTGAGGGAGAGGGAAGCGAACGTATCCTCCGTGCAGGCGGATATGTGGGTGCTATGGTCTTCAAGGACGGAACTCAGGTAGAGATCCTGCCCATGCTTGCCGCAAGGAACCGCAAGGGCGAATATCTTTCAAACAAAAGAGTTCTGCTCAATATGCTCAAATCAATGAAAGCCCTGCCTCTTACAAACTACAATCTTAACACCCGTGCAGCCGAAAATCTGAATATATTCGAAACTTTCATCCTTGCCTTTATTAACGAGGTTCAGGCGATAGTTCACAACGGTCTGAAGCAGTGCTATGCTCCTCACATCGAAAATGAACGCTTCCTGAAAGGAAAGGTAATATATTCTCTCCACGCCACCAAAAACTTTGCCCACAAGGACAAATTCTACGTTCAGTACGATGTTTTCACCGTTGACCGCCCCGAAAACAGGCTTATAAAGTCAACGCTGAAATATCTGCGGAACATAACCTCCTCCGCCCGAAGCAGAAACAAGCTGGAGGCGCTTATAGCAAACTTTGACGGCGTTGAGTATTCCCAGAATTACGAAAGGGACTTTTCCGCTTCCGTAATCGACCGCAGTATGCAGGGCTATGCAAATGCGCTGCGCTGGGCGGAAATATTCCTGCTCAGCCGATATGTCACCGTGACAAAGGGCAGAAACATGGCATATGCCGTTATCTTCCCCACAGGCGAGCTTTTCGATAGCTACACCGTGTATAATCTGGGAAGAATGCTGGATAATCAGCGCTTCCGTGCTGAAATTCAGAAAAAGCGCTATCCGATGCTCAACAGGCCAATGCCAAAGGACAGCTCACAGGCGCTGGCTGTTATGACCTGCCGTGAAAACGGTATGAGAGTTGTTTTTGACTCAAAGTGGCAGGAGCTTAACGCAGATGATGAAAACTGCGGTATTCTCCAGACTGATATTTACGATTTGTATAATCTTCTTGAAATATACAAATCGAACAGTGTCTGCTACATATACCCCCTCACAAGAGAAATGCGTGAGGACAGGCGTGAGATATGCTTCAAAAACGAGGACGGTATCCTTGGAAGAGTATGCTTCGTGGATATCGGCGACATGGAGGGCAGCCTTTCGGCAGTCCTCGAACACATCTTCGGTCAGAAGATATCCGCAGATACCGCAGTATAAATACCATAATATAACACATCAAAATCCCGATATTCCGAAACATAGCGGAATATCGGGATTTTTTTATTGTTTATAAGATGATTATAATTAAATTAAGGAGATTGAAGATTTATTCACAATATGATATAATACAAGCATAAGATATATATGGGGTGATATTTTGCTTTTTTTCAACAATATCCGCTTCCAGATAGTAGCTGCCGCAGTGCTTATAATAATCATTTTCGATTACCTGCGCAACCCGCACCTGAAGCTGATGTCAACAAGCGCATTCCGTGCAATGCTTATATGCACTGTCTGCAACCTTATGCTTGATATTTCGACAGTTTATACAGTGACGCATCTTGATACAGTCCCCCCGCAGCTCAACAGGTTTCTGCACCAGCTGTTCATCGCCAGCGTTATAATGGTGCTGTTCTTCAACTTTCTGTATGTGCTTATCCTGAACAGAAACCAGGAAAGGCTTACAAAGCGCACTTTCGGGGCTGTGATAGCTCCGCTGGCAATATCTGCCGCAGTGATAATCGCAGGCAGGCTTGAATTTTTTGCCTCCGACAAGGGCGCATATTCCTATGGTCTCATGGCGGATATGGTCTATGTCTGCGGTCTTATCTACCTTGTGATGACCTTCGGTATAATCTACAGCAAAAAATGCACATTGTCATCATATCAGAAAATATCAGTTCAGGTAGGTATGTTCATATGGCTGGGCAGCCTGATAGTGCAGAGGATTTTCCCCACAGTGCTGCTTTCGGGACTGGGCTGCGTGCTGATGGTGCTGTGCGTATATTTCTCCTTTGAGAACCAGAGGGAGAATTACGACGCTGAGACCATGTGCTTCAACCGAAACGCATTCCACCGCCAGATGGCTGAATATTACGCCAACCGCAAGCCCCTGAGCATAGTGAACGTTACGCTGGAAAATTACGAGCGCATCAGCACAATGTACGGCCATGAGTACGGCAGAAAAGCCATGCTGTGCGCCAAGGAAATGATAGACGGAGTTCTGGGCGGAAGCGTTTTCCACTCCCGCAGCAACACGTTCACCGTTTTCTACAGCGACTGCGAGGTAGATTGCCGCAAGCTGGAATCGCTGCGCCACGCACTCTGCTCCCACTGCTTCCCCAACGCTCAGCTGGAATTCAGGATAAGCGTTATCGACCTGCGGAAATATTCCAACGGCACCGACGAGGCATATGAGCTTATGCGCTTTATGAAAGAATACGGCAAAAGCTCCGACGAGGTAATATGCAGGCTGGACGACAGCATTATCGAAAAGAAGTTCCGCCGTGACAAGATAGATAAGCTCCTTACCGAAGCCGTGCAGAACGACGGATTTGAGATGGTATATCAGCCCATCTACAGCACCGAACAGGGCAGGTTCCGGTCTGCGGAAGCGCTTGTGCGAATGAAAAACACAGGCGACCTGGGCTTTATCTCGCCCAAGGAGTTTATTCCCATTGCCGAGGAAAAGGGGCTTATAATGGATATAGGCGACATTACCCTGCGCCTTGTGGCGGACTTTGCCAAGCGCCGCACACTTACCGACAAGCTGGAATATATTGAGGTGAACCTTTCGGGAATACAGGCGTGCGCCCCCGAGCTGGAGGGCAGGCTCACAAAGATACTGGCTGAATATGACATCCCGCCCGCATTCATCAATCTGGAGATAACCGAGACCGCCGCACTTGATTCAGGCGAGGCATTCGATACAAACGTGTCCGCCCTCAAGGAAAGCGGATTCAGCTTTTCAATGGACGATTTCGGCACAGGTTACTCCAATCTTTCCCAGATGAACCAGATGCGCTATGACCTGGTAAAAATGGATAAGAGCATAATCTGGGACGCATTCGGCAAGGGAAATGAAAAGTCTGAGCGTCTGCTTGCCTCCGTTATACGACTGCTGAAAGCCATAAATGTAAAGATAGTAGCCGAGGGCGTTGAAACCAAGGAAATGACCGATTATCTCACCGAAAGGGGAGTTGATTATTTGCAGGGATATTATTTCTCGAAGCCTGTAAATGAAGATAAGTTCCTTGAAGTTATATCGGCATAAATACAAAAGCACCCTGCACTGGCTGTGCAGGGTATTTTTGTGGGCAATGCGGCAAACAAACCCTTTGCCTTGTGCTTATTTGTGCTGACTTTTTCATTTGCTTCACGCCCTTTGGGACGAAAAAAGGCTGATGCGTTTGCACCAGCCTTTTCTTATATAAAGCTTATTCTTACTTGGTAAGCTTCCAGATGTTCTTTGCGTACTCGTCAACAGCACGGTCAGCGGAGAACACACCTGCACCTGCAATGTTGTAAAGGGACATATTGTTCCACTTTGCAGGATCCTTGTAGCACTCGGAAACATACTGCTGTGCGGACTGATATGCGTCAAAGTCTGCCAGAACCATGTAGGGATCCTTGTACTTGAGGGTGTTTGCAACTTCCTCAAATGTGCAGCCGTTGATGCCCCTGTACATCTTGTTGAGTGCCTTGCGGATAACCTCGTTGTTGTTTACGTACTCTTCGGGACGGTAGCCCTGTGCCTTCTTTGCAAGGACTTCTTCTGTGGTCATACCGAAGATGAAGATGTTGTTCTTGCCTACCTGCTCCTTGATCTCAACGTTTGCGCCGTCAAGTGTACCAAGGGTAAGAGCACCGTTGAGCATGAGCTTCATGTTACCTGTTCCCGATGCCTCTGTACCTGCCAGAGAGATCTGCTCGGAAACCTCTGCTGCGGGCATGAGCAGCTCGGAAAGTGTTACACGGTAATCTTCAAGGAAGAATACCTGAAGCTTCTTGCTGATAACAGGGTTCTTCTTGATCTCCTCGCCCAGTGCCCAGATCATCTTGATGATCTGCTTTGCAAGATAGTAGCCGGGAGCTGCCTTAGCTGCAAATACGTAGGTCTTGGGCTGGAACTCCATGTTGGGGTCCTCCAGGAGAGCGTTGTACTCTGCAATGATATTGAGAGCGTTGAGGTTCTGTCTCTTATATTCGTGGAGACGCTTTACCTGAACGTCAAAGATTGCATCGGTGTTAAGAACAGTACCGTAGTTCTGCTTAACGAACTTTGCAAATCTCTTCTTGTTTTCCAGCTTGATCTTAGCCAGCTGCTCAAGTACCTGCTTGTCGCCGTCGTACTTGGCAAACTTGGAAAGCTCTGCTGCGTTCTTCTTGAAGCCGGGGCCGATGGTATCGGTAAGGAGCTGGGTGAGTCCGGGGTTGGACTGGAGAAGCCATCTTCTGTATGCGATACCGTTGGTAACGTTCTGGAACTTATGAGGAGTGTAGCTGTACTCGTTCTTGAATACATCTTCCTTGATGATCTCGGAGTGAAGCTTGGAAACACCGTTTACGCAGTGAGAAGCGCATACGCACAGGAGTGCCATGTGGATCTGGTTGTTCTGGATAATGGACATTCTGGAAACCTTGTTTCCGTCGCCAAGGCGCTCCATAAGATCTTCGCAGTAACGGCGGTTGATCTCGCAGATAATGTCGAAGATACGGGGAGTGATCTGGCGGACAAGGTTAACGTCCCACTTCTCCAGAGCCTCAGCCATAACGGTGTGGTTGGTGTAAGCGAAGGTGTTGGTAACGATGTACCAGCTCTTGTCCCAGCTGTAGCCGCAGTCATCGAGGAGCACACGCATAAGCTCGGGGATTGCAAGAGTGGGGTGAGTATCGTTGATGTGGATAGCTACCTTCTCGTGGAGGTTATCGAGGGTGCCGTAAACGCTCATATGGCGGTTTACGATATCGCCGATGGAAGCTGCGCACATAAAGTACTGCTGACGGTATCTGAGGCTCTTGCCCTCGAGGTGGTTATCGTTGGGGTAAAGTACCTTGGAGATAGCCTGTGCAACAGTGTTCTGGCTGAGAGCCTTAGCGTAGTCGCCCTGATTGAACATAGCCATATCAAAGGAAGGAGCCTTCGCCTTCCACAGTCTCAGAACGGAAACGCCATCGCTGTCATAGCCGGGAACATACATATCGTAAGGAACAGCAACAACGGTACTGTAGTTCTTGTAGGAAACGTGGTGGTACTGCTGATCCCAATATTCCTGAAGCTCGCCGTCGAAATGAACTTCGATGGACTTATCGGTCTTGGGAACAAGCCAGCTCTCGCCGCCGGGAAGCCAGTTATCGGGAAGCTCTGTCTGCCAGCCGTCCTCTATCTTCTGCTTGAAGATACCGTACTCGTAGCAGATGGAGTAGCCCATTGCAGGATAGCCGTCGGTAGCAAGACCGTCAAGGTAGCAGGCAGCAAGTCTGCCCAGGCCGCCGTTTCCGAGACCTGCATCAGGCTCGTAATCGTAGATACGGTCAATGTTAACGTCCCACTTCTTGAGGATATCTGTTACCATATCGTTTATTTCAAGGTTATAAAGGCTTGTCTTGAGAGAACGTCCCATAAGGAACTCCATGGAAAGGTAGTATATTTCCTTCTTTCCTGCGGAATGTACCTGATTGCTGAACTTTCTTCTCTTTTCTCTCAGCAGTCCTACAACGACTGCGGAAAGTGCCTTGTAGATCTGATTATCGGAAGCGTCGATAGGAGTGACATTTGCTTCGTTCTGAAGCTCCTGACGGAGTCTCTCCTCAAAATCTTCCTTATTGATTATTGGCGTCATGATTTTTTCCCCTTCTTTTGAATAATTTTCAGCAGCCTTGAACGAATATCAGCTATAGATATCGACAGCTGCCATAACTGCTCAGAAACAATGCTGCACAGAAAGAATACCCACAGATGCCTGCGCAGCCCGTATGCGTATCCACGCAAGGAAAAATAAGCAAAATATGCCTATCTAAATTATAAAATACAGATGAACTTTTTTCAATAGGTATTATATACAAATATTTTCTACCGCCGCAACGATAACTTGATTAAACGTTTAATCTTACCGCATATGGCCGAAAAAAGCCGAACAGAAGCGATATCCTGCCCGGCTTTGTAAGTTATTCCGTTACGTTTGCGGCTGTGTCGGAGATGTCGGTATCCTCTTCATACTCGGCATATTCATCGGGCAGAGGCTCGGGGTCGGGAACAGCTTCAAGCTCCAGACCATCTGCACGGTGCTCGGAAAGGAAATTGCGCCAGAAATCAACGGCATAGTCAAAATTAGTCTGCATCTTCTCTTCGCTCATGCCCATGGTCTTTACAGGCTTTCTGAAAGAAACATACAGGTCGGTGTCGTCAACAGTATCGCAGCCCAGCAGCTCCATAAAATCGGTGCCTGCAAGGCGGTATCCTATCTCCTCGGCATAAGGGTCATCTGGGAACAGCTCACGGCAGTCCGCAAAAACGCCGTCCAGTATGTCAAGCTCCTGATATGACTCCTTGTCGCCTATGACCATGACCATATTGCCCGACTGGAACTCGCCGATAAGCTTTGTGCGGTCGCTCTGGGCAAGATAAGCCGATGCCCTGTCGTTATCCTCATAGCCTGCGGGGATATAGTACAGACGGACAAGCTTTTCGCCGTTGCCGTTAACGTCCTCACCGTACCGGCTCCACAGGGGAGTGAGCTGACCCGAATAATAGCTCATATCATAATCGGAAGCGATGTACATGGCGGAAATATCGGGGCGCTCACGGGTAACAAGGTCCTGTATAAGGAACGCCGCCAGACCGATAAAAAGCGCCCCCACAATAAGATATGCCTTGTTGTGATAGATAAAGTTCGTGAACTTTTCCCATGCGGAGTATTTCTTCTCGGGAACTTTTTCCTCGGGGATATCCTCTTCGGAGATAACGCCCTGTTTCAGCTTTATAAGCTCCAACCTTTCCTTTCGGAGCTTTTCCTCATATGCCTTGCGGCGCTGCTCCTCACGCTTTGCACGTTCCTCATTCTGACGTGCTTCCTCTTCAAGCTCTTTGCGTCTTTCCTCTGCGTCTATCTCACGGACAGTCTGCATAAAGGACTTGGGCTTCTGCTTTTTGCCGCTTGCTTCTTTGTTTTCGGCTTCTGCGCCGTTCAGCTCATTTTCTTTTTTTTCGTTATCCATCTTATCACCCTGTAAATTTTATAAAAGACTTTATAAATTTTATAAAAAAGGGGACAGCAAACACACTGTCCCCTTATGTTCTTTTATTCTATTATAAGCCTTTGCAAGAGATGTGTCAAGGGTGATTTTGTAAACAGTAATATATCAAAGTCCCTCGGGATTGTTCTTGATAAATCTCCAGCTGTCCTCGCACATTTCCTCAATGCCTCTTTCAGCTCTCCAGCCAAGCTCTTTTGCAGCCTTTTCGGGGTCTGCATAGCACTCGGCGATATCGCCTGCACGTCTGGGCTTGATAACATAGGGAATGTTTACGCCGCTTGCCTTGATGAACGCATTGACAACATCAAGAACGGAATATCCCTTGCCTGTGCCAAGGTTCCAGATTCCGACACCTGTCATGGAACGAACCTTCTGTATAGCCTTTACATGACCAAGCGCCAGGTCAACAACATGGATATAGTCTCTTACGCCTGTGCCGTCGTGGGTGGGATAATCGTTGCCGAATACGCCAAGCTCAGGAAGCTTGCCCACTGCCACCTGCTGGATATAGGGCATAAGGTTGTTGGGGATACCGTTGGGGTTCTCGCCAAGCTTGCCGCTCTTGTGGGCGCCGATGGGGTTAAAGTATCTGAGGAGAGCGATGCTCCACTCGTTGTCGGAGGTGTAGATATCCTTTAAAATGCCCTCTATCATAAGCTTTGTGGAGCCGTAGGGGTTAGTGGTGGAAAGAGGGAAGTCCTCTCTGATAGGCACGCTCTTGGGGGAGCCGTAAACAGTTGCGGAGGAGCTGAAAACTATTCTCTTGCAGCCGTGGTTCCTCATAACATCGCAGAGGATAAGTGTGCCTGTGATGTTGTTGTGATAATATTCGATAGGCTTTCTTACGGACTCGCCTACTGCCTTGAGGCCCGCAAAATGGATAACGGAATCTATCTTGTTTTCCTCAAACACCTTTTCAACAGCAGCTCGGTCAAGAAGGTCTGCATTGTATGACTTGAAATCCTTGCCTGTAAGCTCCTTTACGATCTCAAGAGCCCTGGGTTTTGAGTTGCAGAAGTTATCGAGGACAACTATCTCCTCGCCTGCATTGAGAAGCTCCACACAGGTGTGTGAGCCGATATATCCTGCGCCGCCTGTTACCAGAATTGCCATAATAAAACTTCCTTTCTGTATTGGTGGTTTTCGCTTTTGTTATCTTGTAACCTCATTATATCATCATAAGCCGCCGATTGCAATAAAAAATAATATCATTTATATGGATTATAGTATCATTTTTTAGACTGCCTGTATTCCGAGGGAGATATGCCCACGGCTTTTCGGAATGCTCTGGAAAAATACATTCCGTCCTCATATCCTGCGGAGCGTGCCACTGCACCTATGGAAAGGTCTGTGGAAGCAAGCAGATTTTTTGCTCTGCTCATACGGCAGCGGATAAGGTATTCCGCAGGAGTTATGCCCAGCTCCGACTTAAAGAGCCTGAAAAGGGTTATTCGGGTGATATCCGCCGCATCGGCGATATCGTCCGCAGAAATGGGCAGAGGATAATTTGTCTCGATAAACGCCTTTGCCGCCTCCAGCCTGCGCAGATTCCTGTTCTCACGCAGTTGCGCCGAGGTGGATTTTTTTATGAGCAGCGATAAGAGAATATAAAGCCTGCCCGTAAGCTCCACGTTCTCAAAAAGCTCCTTTGCCGGGCAGGACAGGATATTCTCCATAGCCGCAGCCACATCCGCACCGCAGCCGTGCATAACGGGAGACGAGGCGGAAAAGTCCGTTTTGCCAAGGATAGCATCAGCATCGGAACCTCCGAAATTCACCCAGTAATATTCCCACGGGTCGTCATTGTCCGCAAAATATTCTATCTCGGTAAGGGGACGGATAAGGAAAACATCGCCTGCGGAAAGGGAAAAGCTGCCCTCGGGAGTGATGTAAGTACCCTTTCCCGAAACGATAAAATGAAGTATGAACTGCTCTCTTACGCCCTTGCCCCAACGCTGAGAAGGCTCGCATTTCTGATGTCCCGAGTATGTGACCGTCAGCGAAATGCTCTCCCCGGGAACGGCTCTCACGGTATGCTTGAATGCCCCTGACATATTACAGCCCCTTTCCTTATTGTTAGGACTATTATAACATATGCCAATGGATTTTACAAGCACATAATACTAATCTTCATAAGAAATGTGTGCGGATTTTCGAGCATAATTTTGTTGCAGAGTAGGCAAAAATCCGCAGGCGGGCTTTCGCCCGGCAAGGATTTTTAACGCAGTCTGCGGCAAAATTTGCCGAAAAGACGTGCGCATATGCTTGTGAAGACGGGTTCTTAGTATAAGGCTCTGTTTTTCTTGATTTGCTCCGCCTGTTATGCTATAATATCACATAGAAAGAGGTGCGGATAATGCAGAAAATGCTTGGATATATGAGAAAGACTATTCAGGAGTTTGACATGATACAGGACGGCGACAGGATCGCCGTGGGCGTTTCGGGCGGCAAGGACAGCCTTGTGCTGCTTAAAGGGCTTATCGAGCTGAGGCGGTTCATCGGCATTGATTACGATGTGGTCGCCATTACCCTTGACCCACGCTTCGGCGGCGTGGAGGGGGACTACAGCAGCGTGGCTCAGATGTGCAGCGAGGCGGGAGTTGAATACCGCCTTATCCCCACGGACATCGGGCAGATAGTTTTTGATATCCGCAAAGAGCTGAACCCCTGCAGCCTGTGCGCAAAGCTCCGCCGGGGCGCTCTCCATAACGCCGCTAAGGACGCAGGCTGCAACAAGATAGCGCTGGGTCATCACTTTGACGATGCGGTGGAGACCTTTATGATGAACCTGCTGAACGAGGGCCGTATAGGCTGCTTTTCTCCCGTTACTCACCTTGCCCGCTGCGGACTGGTGCAGATACGTCCCATGGTCATGGCTCCCGAAAAGGAGGTAATACGTGCAGCAAGGCGGCTTGACCTTAATGTGGTAAAATCAAAATGTCCCGCTGACGGTCACACCTCCCGCCAGAGAACAAAGGAGCTTCTGGCAGAGCTTGAAAAGACCAACAAGGGCGTTACCGAGCGCATTTTCGGTGCCATGCGCCGTGGAAAGATAGACGGCTGGGCAGGAAAAAGCTTTGAAAATTACGAGAATAATATAAAGGATAAGGAGTGATGATATGTACCTCGCCACCCCCTCACAAATGAAAGCCGCCGAGTCAAATGCCGTTGCCGCAGGCAAGACCTACATCGGGCTGATGGAAAATGCAGGCGCCGCCGCTGTCCAAGAGCTTTGCAGGTGTGTTGATATAAATGCTGACAGCCGTGTGCTCATAATATGCGGCAGAGGCAACAACGGCGGTGACGGCTTTGTTATGGCACGTCTCATTGCAGATATGGGCGCCCGGGTTTTTGTTACCCTGCCCTGCGGCGCTCCCAAAAGCGGCATTGCGCTGGAGGAATACGCAAAGATAGCCCACAGCAAAATAACATTCCTCGACACGGACGATGAACGGATATCCGACAGATATGACGCTGTTGTTGACGCAGTTTTCGGCACAGGCTTCCACGGAGAGCTATCCGCCGATATTATCAGCCTGTTTTCAAGAATATCAAAGGACAGCTTTATCCTTGCGGCAGATATCCCCTCGGGGGCTGACAGCGTAACGGGAAAAGTATCGGCAGGAACGCTTATGTGCGGTCTTACCATCACATTCGGCGCTCCAAAGATAGGCATGACACTTTTGCCCGCACAAATAAACTGCGGTAAAATAATTGTCCGTGAGATAGGCATTACCGAAAGCTGCTTTGAAAATACGGGCGCTCCCGTTATGATGACCGATGCTATGGCGGAGAAATGCGTTCCCGCAAGGGGACAAAGCTGCCACAAGGGAACTTTCGGCAGGCTGCTTATAATCGCAGGCTCGGAAAATATGAGCGGTGCGGCTGCCATGAACCTGAAAGCTGCCCTCAGGAGCGGTGCGGGACTGGTAAAGCTGGCTTCCGTCCCCGCTGTTATCGACCGTGCGGCGGCAGGAATATACGAAGCCACTTTCTGCACTCTTTCGGCAAACGAAAGCGGAGCCATATCCTCGGACGGGCTGACAAAATTATGCTCAGCTGCCGAAAATATGACCGTCATTGCCATGGGCAGCGGTCTTTCCTGCTGCGATGACACCAAAGAGCTGGTACGTGGAATGATAAGCTTCTGCGGCGAAAAAAATATTCCCCTCATTCTTGATGCCGATGGTCTAAACTGCATCGCCGACAGCATAGATATTATCAGAAATGCAAACTGCAAAGCTGTGCTTACTCCGCACGTCGGCGAGCTTGCCCGCCTGCTGGGTATGACTGCTGCCGAGGTAATGGCAGACAGGCTTTCCGCCGCTGCGGCTCTCAGTGAGAAAACAGGCGCTGTGGTAGTTGCCAAGGGCGTTCCCACATATATCGTCTCCCCCAAAAAGCGCTGCGCTTCCTACAGCGGCAACGGCGGACTTTCCAGAGGTGGCAGCGGAGATGTGCTCACGGGCATCATCTCAGGCATATGCTCCATGAACCGTGGGGAAAGGCTGTATGAGTGCGTGTGCGCCGCAGTGCATATTTTCGGCATTGCCGCCGATATGGCTGCCGAAAAGCTTTCCATGAGCGGAATGCTGCCCACGGACGTTATCGCACAGCTTCCTTTTGCGTTCAAGCAAATACGTCCCGAAAAAATGTGCCGATTCAGTGCCGAATACCGCAGGTAGCGAGAAGCGATACGTATCACGGCTCGGAAGGGGACGAAATCCAACCGTGAAAGGAATGGGTATATGAAAAAGCTCATGGGTATGATAACTGTTATGATGTGCGTTACAGCCACAGGCTGTTCGGCAGCGGAGGTGCTTTCCTCGCCACCGCAGCCGCAGATAACAGGCGGCTTCACCGCCGACTGCTCTGTGACTGCCTACATAATCCCCCCGGGGGAGAATGCGGAAAGCGAAACGGAATTTACCTTTTCGGGGCAGACAAAGCGGCTGGGAAGCGGCTTCTGGAGCATGGAGATAACCTCTCCCGAGACCATAGCGGGGCTTACCGTATCTTCGGCGGACGATGTTCTCACCTCACATCTGAGCGATCTTACCTTTGATGTGCAGACCTCATCTCTGCCCGATTCATCTCCCCTGACGGCTTTTTTCTCCGCCATGGACAATGCGGCGGCTCAGCTGGAGAGCACTTCTCTTTCAGCGGGGGAAGACGGCGGCTGGGTATATTCTGGTGACGGCTGCACTATCATTTTTGACAGCTGCGGAGTTCCCGTATCGCTGGCAACAGGTCAGCCCAAAATGACCGTAAGCTTCTCAAATTTCACAGCAGGGGAGATATCCGAGACTCCTTTGGAAACAACTTCCACAACAATCGGTGAAACGGAAATTCAGACATCTGCTGAGACTACAGCCGAAACAACTGCCGTTACAACAGCTATCACAACGTCCGTATCAACAGAACTTTCAACAACTGCTGTTGAAAGTGTCACGGAAGCCACCGTTTCAACCGCACAGACAACTCATACCGAGGCACATGAACCTGCTGAGACTACTGTTCCCACATCGGCTGAAACAAGCGTGAATACATAAAATTCTTTCTTGTGCTTGTGACTTATGTTGATTTGTCCGTACCTGCGCCTTACGGCGGAAACCAAAATCGCCGTTCCTGACGGAACGTCTCTTGGTTTCAAGCCGCCTGCACTTTAATAGTTTTTTGCTTATATTGATAGAAAATATTTATTTGCAGGGCTTTGAACTCAATGCGCAGGCGGCTTATTAGAATTTATAATTTGCACGCTATAGCTTAATTGCTTTTACCGTTAACGAACGGATTTCGTCCTCTGCGGAGGACGACCAGATGGTTCTGCCCTCTGGACACCCGCAAGCCTTTCGGGAAAAAGGCTTGACCCAAACCCTTTACCTTTGTGCTTATTTGTGCGGATTCGCCATTATACTGCACTATATAAAAATGAGCTGCTGCATCTTTGTGCAACAGCTCATTTTGCTTATTCTATTATCTCATCATCTGGATCGGTGATAGGCTCGGGGCTTTTTTCCTCGGGCTTTTTCTTTGACTTTACAGCCACGACTGCAATAACTGCGATTATAACGACAACTGCCGCCGCAGTTCCCGCAATGAGAGGAATATTTACCTCCTGCGATACCGCAGAGCAAACTGTCTCGGCGCAGGGGCTTATTTCAAAGGTTATCACGCCGTCATCGCCCACAGTTCCGCCTGTGCAGGACTTAACCTTGCCGGGGAGCTTCATTGTGAAGCCGATTTTGAACATTGAGTTTGCCATTTCCTCATACTGAGCTGCGTCCTCGCCCTCTTCTGCCATTTCCTCGCCAAGCAGGTTTGCAAACACGCCGTTAAAGGTATAGGTGCGCACAAAGGGATTGCCGCTCTTTACAACGGAGAACTCATTGAAAATGGTGTCGCCCTGCTCGCTGGGATTGGTCATATCCTCGGCAAGCTCGTCGTATGTGGCATAATCGCTGGTATATTCATAGCCCAGATACTCGTCGCCGTCGATGGTAAAGGTCTGTATTTCGTGCTCGGTACCTTCAAACATCTCATCGCTGTAATAATCCTTCTGAACGGCATATCTGCCCACCGCATTTGCTGTTCCGTCGGGATTTACCGTAATGTCGATGCCGATGTGCATACAGCCTGTCATAAACAGCGCCATTGCTGCGGAGCATACTGCCGCCGCTGCTTTTTTAAATGATCTTTTCATATTTACCCCCATATTTCTCCCATTTTTCTCTTAAAAGATTGATAATCTTATAACAATATTTTATCACATATTGTTATAAATTTCAACATTTATTTCAAATTTAACATTTTGTTTATATATCTTCCAGACTGAGCGTTGCTATGGCATTAAGGCTCTCGTCCCCACGCTTGCCTGCCATATAATCATAATAGCCCTGACAGGATATCATTGCGCCGTTGTCGCCGCAAAGGTAAAGGGGAGGCATATAAACAGAAAAGCCACGCTTTTTGCACTCCTTTTCCAGCAGTCCTCTTACGCCTGAGTTTGCGGAAACTCCGCCTGCAAGGGCAACTGTCTTATAGCCCAGCGCCTTTGCCGCTGCGATAGTCCTGCTGACAAGCATTTCGGAAGCCGTTTTCTGGAATGATGCCGCAAGGCTGTTCTTGTCAAGCTCCTCGCCCTTTTGCTCGGCGTTGTGGGCAAGGTTTATGACAGCTGTTTTAAGTCCGCTGAACGAAAAATCAAACTCGCTGCCCGTTACCCTTGGTATTGGCAGATGATATTTGTTGGGGTCGCCCAGCTGTGCTGCCTTATCCACATGAACTCCGCCGGGGTATGGATATCCCAGAACTCTTGCGCACTTATCAAACGCCTCTCCTGCCGCATCGTCTCTTGTCCTGCCGATTACCCTGAACTTGGTATAGCTCAGCACCTCGACGATGTGGGAATGACCGCCGCTTGCCACAAGGCACAGATATGGCGGCTCCAACTCGGGGTGGGCGATGTAGTTTGTGGCAATATGCCCTGCAATATGATGAACGGGGATAAGGGGCTTGTCAAGCGCCATTGCCAGTCCCTTTGCAAAGCTTGTTCCCACCAGCAGCGCTCCGATAAGTCCCGGGGCATATGTTACCGCAATGCCGTCAAGGTCATCAAGGGTGCAGTGAGCCTCGTCCAGCGCCATGCGCACCGTATCAAGGATATTTTCGCAGTGCCGCCTTGAAGCTATCTCGGGCACAACTCCGCCGAACTTTTTGTGCTCCTCCACCTGTGAAGCCACGATATTTGAAAGAATAGTGCGTCCGTCCAGCGAAACGGAAGCAGCTGTTTCGTCGCATGAGGACTCTATTCCTAAGATCTTAACACTCATCCTGATCCCTCTCTATCCTGCGTATCATAACGATTCCGTTCTCCTTGGGGTCGGAGTAGAAATTCTTCCTGATACCAACGCTTTCAAAGCCGTTTTTCTCGTATATTGCAATGGCGGGGGCGTTGGACTCACGCACTTCCAGCGCTATCTCCTCCGCCGTGTCGGGCAAAGCGCATATGAACGCTTCAAGCAGACTGTCTCCGATACCCCTTCTGCGCATTTGGGGGCTTACGGCAAAATTTTCGATATATCCCTGATATCCGTCACAGTTGCCGATGATATATCCCGCAATTTTTCCGTTCTCCTCAGCGGCAAGGATAATCTCTGCCTGTGAACCGACAGAGCTTTCAAACGCCGCCTCCGACCATGGGTCAGTGAAGCATTCCTTTTCGATTTCCGCCATCTGACCGATATACTTTTTTTCAGCTCTGATAATGTTCATATTACCATTTCCTTTTTTACTGCATGAAGATATGTGAGCCGTGTGCCGATATTTTTCAAAAGCAGAAATTGTTCTGCAAGAACATATCAGCAAATACCTTCTGCTTTGCGAATTTCTTCAATAAGTGCTTTTAAGTCTGCAAGGGAAGCAAGACTGCCGCATCGGCTGCGATAGGAAGCCGCTCCCTTTATGCCCTTGAGATAGAAGGCACATTCCCGTCGGGCTTCCGCCATGGCAGTATGCTCACCCTTGAAGCTCACCGCAAGCTCCGTCTGATGATACATAGCTTCCAGACGTTCTTCCAACGTAGGCTCAGGGGGGATAATGCCGTTTTCAAAATAGCTTTCTATCTGGGAAAATATCCACGGATTGCCGTAGCTTCCCCTGCCAACCATTACAAGGTCGCAGCCTGTCCGGCGGTACATATCGGCAGCACTTTCGGCGCAGTCGATATCGCCGTTGCCGATAACGGGAATTTTTACAGCCGCCTTGACCTGCCTTATAATATCACGGTCGGCTTTGCCGTGGTACATCTGAGTTTTTGTCCTGCCGTGAACGGTAAGCCCCATTGCCCCCGCCGCTTCCATAGCCTTTGCAAACTCGGGAGCGTTTATGGAATTTTCGTCCCAGCCCGAGCGGAACTTCACCGTAACAGGCACATTGCTTGCGGCAACAACTGCCTTTGTAATGGCATATGCCCTGTCAATATCCTTCATAAGGGCGCTTCCGCTGCCGTTTCCTGCAATTTTGGGAACAGGACAGCCCATATTGATATCAAGGATATCGGGCTTGTATTTCATAAGCATCGCCGCCGCTCTGGCGCAGAAATCAGGCTCCTCACCGAATATCTGCAAGGCATACGGGCGTTCCCTGTCGTCAACGGTGCAAAGCTCTTCGGTCTTGCGGTCGCTGTAGCAAAGCCCCTTGGCGGATATCATTTCGGAGACCATGTATGCCGCTCCGTGCTCCTTGCACACCAGCCGATAAGCCCTGTCCGCCACCGATGCCATTGGCGCAAGTGCGGCAGTCTGCTTTATCTCCACGTCTCCTATTTTAATGGTCTTTATTTCCATGACAAAACTCTTTCAACACAAAATCATTTATTTTCTGACATTCCTGCCTGCAAATTGCGGGCAAGGTAAGCCTTTGTCACAAGGGTCTCGTTACCGTCGGCAAACAGTGTTATCTGTCTGCCGTTGGATATAAGGATACCCTCATCGCACAGGGAGTAGTCAAGCACGCCCTTTTTCAGCACGGTCTCGGTGCCGTCAGCCTCACGCTTCACAAGCACTCGGCTCAGGGGCATAAAGCCCGAAAGCTCGCCGTCCTTTGCGTCCTCAGCCTTGGCTATCTCCTTGGCTTTTATAACATTTCCGTCGATGATGATGTCCTTGGCGCTGCGTTCCTTTGTCTTTTCATTGTTCGGCAGACCCGAGCCGCCGCTTTTGAGTGGTTCGCCGCCCCATATGGTGCACATAAAGTTCAGCCAACCGAAAAGCCCTTTCAGCAGCCTTACGGGGAAGAAAAGCACGTCAGTGAACTTTATGCCGTCCCTGCTCTTTTCGCCGCCGTAGGGCTGGCGTATGTAGTAGATATTGCCGTATTTATCATCTTTTATCTTGTAATAGTCATACTTTGGGTCGGTGAGAAACTCCTCCATCTCACGGGTAACAGTGTCAAGATATGCGCCGCTTCTGGGAGAAATGCCGCCGATAACGCCGTTTGCATCTCTGCCGTAGCCTGCGGTGGAAAAATATATCCTGCCCTTGTTAAAGCGGCTCCAGTAAGGGTCTTCCTCAATGGTGTCGCCGTCGGTGAACTCCTCATATGCGGAAGAAGGCGGCTCCATCACGCCGATATGCAGGTGCATTGAGCTGCCAATGCTCACCGCCAGCTTGCCGTCAAGGAAATCAAATGCGCCGAAGCTTATGTCGTTGCCCGAAAGTATAAGCCCCTCGTTCATATCCGTGCGGTCGGTGCTGCGGCGGTAAAGGGAAGAAGAGCCGTCCAGCTGAATGCCGTAGATAAGCCCTCCGTCTTTGTCGCCGCAGCAGGCAAGCCCCGTTATTCTCGCAGGCATTTCGATAGTCTCCGCTTTCATTGCAATGCCTGTGAACATTGCGCCCGAACCTGTGGTCTTCCACTCGCTTCTCCTGCGAATACTGTCAAGGGTCTCCTTGTATTTTATAACACGTCCGCAGGGAATTTCGGTCTTGTTTGAGTTTTCAAAGCTGTAAATTTTGTTTTCAGAGGTGTAGATGATATTCATATCGGTCAGCCTTTCCGCAAAGTATTCTGTCTGATAAGCAATTATTTTACAAAGGAAGCCGCAGCCCAGCCGCCCGATTCCCTAAGCTCTGTGCGCTTGAAGCCTGCCTTTTCCATAGCAGCCATTACCTCATCGCAGCGCTCGATGATGATTCCCGAAATGATCACGGTTCCCATGGGAACCAGGAAGTCGCCGAACAGGGGAGCCATGGCAATAAGCACGTCCGCAACGATATTTGCAGTGATAAGGTTATATCCGCCGCCTATCTTTTTGCGAAGCTCCTCATCGCCGATAATGTTGCCCGCATAGGTAACGTACTTATCGGGAGTGATGTGGTTCTTTTCCGCATTCTGCTTTGCGATCTTCACGCTGTTAAGGTCGATATCAACAGCGCAGGCATTGTCCGCACCAAGCAGAAGAGCCGCAATGGAAAGGATACCGCTTCCGCAGCCAAGGTCAAGCACCTTGTCATTCTCGTGAAGTGTTTTTTCAAGCAGCTCAAGGCAAAGCTGAGTTGTGTTGTGCTGACCTGTTCCGAAGGAGGACTCGGGGTCTATTTCAAGAACAGTCCTGTCGGTCTCCTCCAGAGGCTCCCATGAAGGCTTTACAACAAGCTTGTCGCCCACTTTAAGGGGCTTGAAATACTGCTTCCAGTTGTTTGCCCAGTCCTCTTCACGGACGTTGGAAAGCTCACAGACAAGTCTGCCGAACTTCTTTTCGGTGTCAAGAGCGGCAAGCTCAGCCATCTCGCTCCTTACCATAGCCAGCATATCTGCCCCCTGAGAATTATCTGCAAGATAGAATGTTACGCAGGTCTCACAGTTTTTCAGGTCCATAAGGTCATCGTCGATATAATCCCAGTTGCCTGTTTTGTCGTTGAGGAAGCCCTCAAAATCCTTAGCGTCCTTTATAGCAAAGCCTGTAACGCCTACGCCAAGCAGTCTGCCGCAGACAGGCTCGATACCTTCGGTGGTGGTATAAACATTTACTTCTGTCCAGTTCATATTAAATTCCTCCGTGTATTTATTTACGCATTGCTCCTTTTATTATAGTACAAATCCGTCTTTTTTGCAATAGAAAGTGAAAAATAAACATATGCTATAATACTAATCACCAATAAAACTATAGACAAAAAATCATCGCATAATCCATATACGCAAGATTATGCTCGATTTTTTGTATAGTTTTTAATTGGTTCTTAGTATAAAAAATAATACAAAAGAGCTGCTGCATCTTGTGCAACAGCTCTTTCGGATATGCTGTGATCATTTATCAGCTTCTTATCTCAGCGCCCAGCTCGGAGAGCTTCTTCAGCGCCTTCTTGACAGCTGCGTCAGCCTGTTCGTCGGTAAGAGTACCGTCGTGAGAACGCATTACAATGCTGAATGCGGCGGACTTCTTGCCGTCGGCTATCTGCTTGCCCTTGTAGATATCGAAGAGCTTTACGCTTTCAAGTATCTTGCCAACGCCCTCGGAAATTGCCTTTTCAAGGTGAGCAACAGGGATATCCTCATCGCATACAACTGCAAGGTCACGGGTGGTAGCGGGGTACTTGGGCAGGGGCTTATATACCTTCTGAATGGAAGCGGCCATCACCTCGGGGAGATTGAGCTTTGCGGCATATGCCTTTACGCCGATGCCGTAGTTTTCGAGAGTTTCGGGGTGAAGCTCGCCGAAGATACCGATGGCAACGCCGTCCTTGAATACCTCTGCGCATCTGCCGGGGTGGAATGCGGGAGCTTCGCCGAAGTTCTCGGAGGTTCCCTTGCAAGGCTCATACTCAGCGCCTACGATTCCCAGTGTGTCAAGGAGCTTTTCGATAATGCCCTTCATGCTGTAGAAATCGTACTGTGCGCCGTACATACCGAAGCACATTCTTGCAGGCTCCTCAGGCAGTTCGCCGCCCTTGGGGAGATATTCGTTGCCCATTTCAAAGAGGCAAACGCTTGCGTTTCTGTTATTGTAGTTGGAAGCCATTATCTCGCACATGGAGGGCAGGAGAGATGTTCTCATAACAGAGGTATCCTCGCCCAGAGGGTTTGTGATAACAACAGTGTTTCTAAGCTTGCTGTCCTTGGGAAGTCTTATCTTGTCGAAATACTTGGGGGAGATAAAGGAGAATGTGGTTATCTCGTAAGCGCCCAGAGCAACGGCAGTATTCATTGCCTTTCTGGTAAACTTCTGTGCAGGGGTCAGCTCACCGCTGGCAATACCTCTGATAATGGTCTGAGGGATATTGTTGTAGCCGTAAAGACGTGCTATCTCTTCTGCAAGGTCGTTCTTGTACTCGATATCTATTCTGTAAGCGGGAGCATATGCCCAGCCGTCCTTAACTTCAATTTCAAGCTTCTTGAGGTATTTTATCATATCCTCCTCGGAAATATCTGTGCCAAGGAAGTTGTTTATCCACTTTGCGTCAAAGGGAGCCTTTTTCTGAGTGTCCTTGTGGGTATCGCAGTCAATAAGCTCGGTAACGACCTCGCCGCAGCCCAGCTCTTCAACCAGCTCCAGCGCTCTCTTGATGGCAGGCATACACATTCTGGGGTCAAGACCCTTTTCAAAACGTGCGGAAGCGTCTGTTCTCATGCCCAGAGCCTTTGCAGTGGTTCTTACGCTTGCGCCGTCAAAGCACGCAGCCTCGAATACAACGTCAGTTGTGTCGTCCATGATCCCGCTGTATTCGCCGCCCATAACGCCTGCAACGGCAACGGGCTTCTTGCTGTCGGCAATTACCAGCATCTTGGGGGAAAGCTCTCTCTCAACGCCGTCAAGAGTGGTTATCTTCTCGCCCTCTGCGGCATTTCTGATGTTGATGGAGCCGCCCTCGATGTAGCGGATATCAAATGCGTGCATGGGGTGACCGTATTCCAGCATTACAAAGTTTGTGATATCAACAAAGTTGTTGATGGGGCGAACGCCGCTGGCACGAAGTCTTTCTCTCATCCACAGGGGAGAGGGACCTATCTTTACGTTCTTTACAACGCCTGCGATATAGCGTGAGCAAAGCTCGGTGTTCTCGATATTTACTTTGAGATAATCGGCAGCAGTTCCGCCGATGCCCTTTATCTCAGGCTCCTTGATGTTAAGGGGAAGATCAAAGGTAGCGGCAGTCTCTCTTGCAAGGCCCAGAACGGACATACAGTCGGGGCGGTTTGAGGTTATCTCAAACTCAACTGTGGTATCGCCGAAGTCGATAGCCTCGTGGATATCCATACCGGGATAAAGAGCCTTTTCGGTCTCCTGCTTTAAGATGAAAATGCCGTCAGCAATGGCGTAGGGAAAGTCGTGGGTAGTAAGACCCAGCTCGCCCAGTGAGCAGAGCATACCGTTGGAAGCAACGCCTCTCAGCTTGCCCTTCTTTATCTTAACGCCTCCGGGAAGTGTGGAACCGTCCAGCGCAGCGGGAACGAAATCGCCAACGTTGTTTTCTCTGATATTGGGTGCGCCTGTAACGATCTGAACAGGCTCAGCCTCGCCCACATCTACCTGGCATACAACAAGGTGGTCGGAATTTTCGTGGGGCTTAACGTCCAGTATCTTTCCCACAACGACCTTGGATATCTCGCTGCCCTCCGTTTCGTAGCTTTCTACCTTGGAGCCGCTCATTGTGATGCCCTGGCAGAAATCCTTTATGCTCATGTCTCCGATATCAACATAATCGGAGAGCCATTTCATTGAAAGATCCATTTATATATTTCCTCCTCATTTTTTTTCTGATAACGATAATGCTTCCTGCCTTTAAAGTATTATAATACTCTTCCATATCCGCTTTCTGATAATTCACACGGAATTTAAGCTCCGCATTGGGGCATTTCTCTGAAAGCAGCTTATAAAAGCTTTCGTCCATATTTCCCGGTCCCACGGGAACATATATCCTGCCGAAGCTTCTTGTTCTGAAAGTCATATTTGTGGCAGAGGGTGAACCGACATAGGTGTTTGTGATGATCTCCATTATCTCGTAGTAGGGAAGTATAAGCCCCTCCTTTGAGAAGAGATATTCTGAGGTCAGTGCGAAAACTCTGTACCACTCACAACGTTCAAGCTCTGCTGCAATTTTTTCGGCAGATGCTTCCGATATCGCTTCAAGCTGTCTTTTCATCGACCTGCTCTGAATAAAATTCATCGTGATAAGAGCCACGGTGGTCACAACGGAAATTATCCGCCAGACCACGCTGTAATCCCTGCCGTCAAGGAACCTGAGCAGCGGGATAAGTATAAGCGTATAGACTATGCTCAGAATATTCCACAAACGCTGCTTAAATTTAAAGCGCTTTTTGTACTGCCCGAACAGGCTGTTTTTGTCGGCACTGTCCATTTTATCAGAACTGAGACAAGAATCTCATATCATTCTCGTAAAGCATTCTCATATCGTTGATATTGTATCTGCCCATGGTAATACGCTCAAGGCCGATACCGAAAGCAAAGCCGCTGTAAACCTCGGGGTCGATGCCGCAGCCTCTGAGGACTTCGGGGTGAACCATGCCTGAGCCCAGAAGCTCAACATATCCCTCGCCCTTGCACATTGAGCAGCCCTTTCCGCCGCAGTTGAAGCAAACAAGGTCAACCTCTGCGGAGGGTTCGGTGTAGGGGAAGTGGTGGGGACGGAGACGTATCTTGGCGTCCTTGCCGTAAAGCTTCTTCATAAGCAGGTCAAGTGTGCCGTACAGGTCGCCAAGAGTTACGCCCTTGTCGATAACAAGTCCCTCTATCTGGTGGAAAAGAGGAGAATGTGTAGCGTCAACTGCGTCGGAACGGTAAACACGGCCGGGGGAGATTATTCTGATAGGAGGCTTTCTCTGCTCCATGGTACGTATCTGTACGCTGGAGGTCTGAGTTCTGAGAACCACATTGTCGTTGATGTAGAAAGTATCCTGTGTATCTCTTGCAGGGTGATGCTTAGGCATATTGAGCGCCTCAAAGCAGTAATGGTCGGTCTCGACCTCGGGGCCGTCAACAATATCAAAGCCCATGCCAAGGAATATTTCCTTTACTTCTTCAAGCACTGCTGTGAGGGGGTGAAGTCTGCCAATTTCGGGAGCCTTGCCGGGGAGAGTAACGTCGATGGTCTCCGCAGCCATTTTATTTGCAGCTGCCTCAGATTTGAGAGCCTCTGCCTTTTCTGTGATCTTAGCCTCGATCTCGCTTCTTACCTTGTTTGCAAGCTGACCGATAACGGGTCTTTCCTCTGCGGAAAGTCCGCCCATCTGCTTGAGTATGGCGGTAAGCTCGCCCTTTTTGCCGAGAAACTTAACTCTCAGCTCTTCCATTACCTTAAGGTCGCCGCATTCGGACAGCTCTTTCTGAGCTGATGCCAGAATCTGCTCTAACTGCTGTTTCATTCAGTTCGATCCTTTCTTTTTATATGATTTTAATTGTTTTGCTGTACTTTTTTGCTGCTTTAACAACAAAAAATCCCGTCCTGCATTGCCGCAAAGGCTTATGACAGGACGGGATATATTATCCCAAACCACCCGTACATAATAAGGACAAGCATCCTCTCCGCCGTAACGGGGCTTTTCCGTCCGCTCCTACTGTGATTTCAGAGCAGCCACTCACGGATGAAATTCATCGGAAGCAAACGCAAAGGAAGCTTTCAGCCCAAGGCTCCCATTCTCTGAAAATGCGTATGCAGACCTTGTAAAAGGCTCTGCAAGCTGCCGCTTACTGTGTCCGGTCGGCGTGTTTTGTGTACAGCTATTCAAATACATCTTTATTATACACGTATTTTTCCCAAATTGCAAGGGCTTTTTGAGATTTTTACAATTTTATTTTTCATCATCAAAGACTGCCTTTTGCAGCTCCTTTATATGCTCAATGGGAAAGGGCGGCTCTGCAATGGGGCGCATGGCTATTGACATCAGCTTCACGGGATTGTCGTCAGCGGCAATTCGGTTGGAGCTGAGCTTTCCGCAGCGGCGGCAGCGATGTATCAGCGCCCACTCGCCGTTTTTGCGCACCCACACTCCCACTGCGTCCATTATACCTCCGCAGTCGGAGGCTCTGTCTCCGGGCTCGTCATCGACGTGCAGACTGGAAAGGCAGTTGGGGCAGTGGTTGCGGTGGTCGGTTCCCGCTCCCTGAGGGGAGCATATCCAGCCGCATACCTTGCAGGTAAAGGTCTCATTGCAGGCTTCGTGTCGGTAGTCCTTGTGATTTTTAGAATTATGCTTCATATTTCCTCCAAAAGATTATCCTTTGGGAGGCGTATGACGTATGCTGTTAAGTAACAGTTCTGAGATTTACAGTCAAGCCTCCCGGCCTGCTGCTATATCCATTGTAATATTCGTCAAACAAATTTCCTTTCTATTCGGCATAATGCCGTTTGATTTTAGTCAAGAGGATAATTCTGAAGGTCGGGCAGCTCATCAAGAGTAAGAACTCTTTCGTGGTTGTATGCCTTTGTGAGCAGCTCGACTGTAGTGTATTCATCGTTGATAACAACGCCCAGCTTCATGGTAAAAGGATCGCTCCAAGTGCCCCAGAAAAGCCATCTTGCGTTGTCGTTGAACACCTTGTCGGGATCCATTACGCAGCCGTTTTCGGTGAGGGCGATAAGCTTGGTCTTGGTTCCGTAGTTTGTTGCCATATCGTCAAAACGTCCGCTCTGGGAGGAGTCAACATGGTTGCCTGCGTAGATATCCCAGCCGTTGATATCAACGGTCTCATCGCCGGGGTACCATGCAGGGTCCTGACCGTTCCATACCCAGATAAGGTTTGTAAGGTTATGCTCGTTGGTCATCTTGTCGTACATTACGTTCCAGAGCTTCTTGTAGCTCTCAGGCTCGCAGTTGCCCCACCAGAACCAGCCGCCTGCCGCCTCGTGGAGAGGTCTCCAGAGAACGGGAACGCCTGCGTCACGGAGACGTGCCAGCTCGTTTGCCATGTTGTCGATATCGTCCATAAGCAGCTGATATGCAGCGTCGTCCTCGCCGTTCATTATCTTGTCAAGGTCAAGCTTGGAGCCTTCCTTGTAGAAAGAGCTGTACCAGGGCTGATCGCCTGCATTTACGGCATAGTCCTCGGGAGTGGTCCAGTGCCAGCAGAGCTGAACTATTCCGCCTGCATTCTTGTACCAGTCGTATGCGTATTCAACAGTCTTTGACTCAGCGCCATGAGCCTTGCTGCCAAGACTGTAGTTGCCCATATCAAGTCCAAGAACAGCAAAGGTCTTGCCTGTCTTTGCGGTTATCTTTTCATACTCGGAGGAAGCACGGCCCTCATCGGCATACTGTCCCGCAAGGGAATACTTGCCGTAGATATCGCAGAGAAACTTGTAAAGTCTCTTTGTGTTTTCATCGGCATTGGGATTTACAAGAGTGGGTTCAACCTTGTATGTATCCTCGGTAATGGGAGTTGCCGCAGCGGTAAGGATAAGGCAGTCGATATCCACATATCCCCAGCTGGGGGTAATGGTTATCTCATGAGTACCCTTGTCAAGATAGATGTAGCTCAGAAGTGTGTCGCCGAACTCAGCAGGGGAATTGGTAGTGATATCGCCCACCTTCATGCCGTCAACGAGAACGTTGTTTACTCTGCCCTCGCTGCCCATGGTAAGGAAGTTCATATCATAAAATCCGCTGTACTCGATATCGGCAGTCATGGTGAGAGCATCGCCCTCAACGTTTACGCCATTGACGTATGCGCCGCCAGATGCGTCGGGGAAGTCATTTGCCTTGGCATTTCCCTCCAGCTTTCCGCTCTCAGCCTCAACGGTCAGAGAGAAGTCAGCAGGAACGTCCGACTTGGTAAGAGGATAGTCGGAAAGGTCAAGGTCAGTGTTATATTCCGTTCTTATCTCGCCGAAAACAGCCTTTATGCCATCGTCGTTTGAGGCTGCATCGGACACGGAAACTGCCGATGTTTCAGCCGCACTTTCGCTGTCCTCACCGTTCTGCGCATCGCCGCAGGCTGCAAGAGAGCAGCACATTGCCGCTGCGGATATGAGCGCAATAGTCTTTTTAAGCTTGGTCATATTTTATTTCCTTTCAAAAACGATTTTTCCGTTTATCATAGTCATGCAAACGTTAGTCATTATCTCAAACGGGTCGCCGTCCAGCAGAATAAGGTCAGCGTCCTTGCCAACGGTAACAGAGCCTGTTCTGTCAGCAAATCCGCCCAGCTCTGCAGCGGTTATGGTCAGCCCTTTGAGAGCCTCATTTTTAGGCATACCGTACTTGCAGCAGTAAGCCGCACCTGCGGTAAGGAAGTTGATGGGCGTTTCGGGGTGATCGGTGCAGATGGCGGTCTTTACCCCGGCAGCGCACAATTTCCCTGCATTTTCAAGGCTTGCATGGGCAAGCTCGGGCTTTCCACGGTCGCAGATGATCGGCCCCACCACAGCCTCCGCATGAGCTTCGCCCAGCAGGTCGGCTATGAGATGCCCCTCGGTGCAGTGAATGAGCAGCGGCTTCAAGTCAAACTCCTTGCATATCCTGAGAGCGGTCATGATATCGTCCGCACGGTGGCAGTGGATATGCGCCTTGACTTCTCCCTTTAATAATGGTATAAGAGCTTCGCACTTGATATCATAATCGGGCAGATCCTCAGGCTCCTCTGCACGCTCGGTGAGCACCATATATCTGCGTGCCTTTTCCAGCGCCTCACGGATAAGAGCGGCTGTTGCCATTCTTGTCTGGGGAGCGTCGTCACGCTCGGTGTAATAGGACTTGGGGTTCTCACCCAGAGCAAATTTTATGCCCACTGTGCCTATGAGTGCTTCATCAAGGCACCTTGCGTCAGTTTTGAGCGCAACCATATCTCCACCTACGGGATTAAGGGAGCCAACGCCTGTTACAACGCTTGTAACGCCTGCGCTGACCGCATCGGCAAAATAGCCGTCCATGAAATTAAGCCCATCAACAGCTCTCAGCTGGGGCATAACAGGGTCGCTGCCCTCGTTTACGTCAATGCCCTCTTCCCCTGCGCCATCGCCGATAAAGCCCATATGGGTGTGGATATCAATAAATCCGGGCATAAGGAGCTTTCCCTCTGCGTCGATATCGGACTTTCTGACGTGCTGAGGCATACCCTTGCCTACTTCGGCGATCTTGCCGTTTTCCACAAGAACATATCCGCAGCCGATCTCGTCCCCGTCCATGGGGAGAATACGGGCGTTATAAATATACATACTCATCAGCTCAGTCCGCACTCGTCATAATCCTTCCAGCGCTCGTTGTAATTCCTGTTGCTTATCATTCTGTAAGCAATATATCCTGCGGAAACAAGGAACAGGAACAGAGCAGCCACCACAGGAGCGGCAGTGCGTATCATTATACGGGCATTATCAAGTCTGGGATCCTTTTTCTTATCCATAATGAAGTCTCCTTATATTTATATTGTAATAGTATATCTGCGGGTGTCATACCTGCGGGTATGCAAAATGCAGCAATACATCATGATACTATTATATACTGTTGCGGAATTTTTTTCAAGTAAATATGCTGATTTTTTTGCTCAAAAGCCCTTACAGAGCCATATAGAGCCAAAATCAGCACATTGCACAAAAACTTATTTATCATCTGGCGCATTTGTGCGTTTTGTTGAATATCAGTCGCAGATACGGTATATAAACATACACAAAGCGATTAACAAATGTGATATTGTTTACTAAAGTACCCTTATACTTGGCGTATTATAGCCTTTTTGAAATGCAAATTCTTTGATTTATGATAAATGCCCAAAAAATCGGGTCAAATGTTCATGTTACAACAAAAGAAGCTTGAAAAATCGAGGTTTGTGTGAATATTTTCTACAATTATTAAGCAAACTGCACAAATCTGCGCTTTGATTTTACTTTGACACTTTCAAGAAATTACGCTATAATTACAAGTGTAATCGGTTTTGTAACCGTTTTGAAACTTTTTGAAAGTATGATATGTTTAATCAGTCGGGAAATTCCGTGCAGTCAGTCCAGCGGATAGAGAGTTTTAAACTTTCCGTAAAGTCCGACTTGAAATCTCACAAAGGTGGTAATCTTCGGCGCCCGGCAAGCGCCAGTATTAAGGAGCTTTTTTATGAACGATAATTCTAAGATAACAGCGGAAAGGCAGACAAAAATAAGATCTTCCGTAAAGAAATATATAGCAGCAGGCATGACCGCAGCAGTATTTGCACTCTGCACCGTTATCGGCGCAGCAGGAGCAGGCGAGCCTGAGACCGTTGATTTTGAAACAGATATTATCCCCACAGAAACAGTTGCAGCTCAGACTGAGATCGCTGACGAGCCTGCTGAGGATATTGAGGTTTCCGAGACACTTACCGCTCAGGTAGCGGCTTTCCCCTCGGAAAAGAATATTAGCACAGATGAAGATGCAGTAAGCACATCGGCAGATGAATCTACCGAAATTGCTTCCGATGAAGTTGATTCTGACATAGCAGAGACCGAGGCAGTTACCACTTCCGAAGAAACTGCTGACACAGATTCCGATGATCTTGATGAAGAGATATTTGATGATGAGGACTCGGAAGCTCCCACAGGCTCTTTTGTTTCCACAGAGGGCGCAAAGGCAAGCGTTCCGGCAGTTTCCGCAAAGTCAAGCCCCAAGTCCCATAAGGCTGACAAGGCAGAGGTAAAGATAGTAGTTCCCGAGATGTCCTCCGAAGCTCCTATCCAGCCCGAAACCGAAGCTGTTACAACAGTTTCCGAAGATATCGCAGTTTCCGAAGATATCGCAGTTACAGAGGAAGCCTTTGCAGATGCTCCCGCAGCAGTAAATGCAGTTTCCAGATTTGAAGTTCCCGACTGGCTCACACTGGACGAAAACGGTGTTCCCACTGAATATGTTGATACTATCAGCGGAAAGTCCTGCGCATACACCGCAGACCCCGGAGCGCTTATGTCCACAGGCAAGGCAGTTTTCCAGGGCTATGTGGCAGTTGACCCCAACATTATCCCATACGGCTCCGAGCTTTACATAGTTGCGGACGACGGCGAGGTTTACGGCTACGCCATCGCAGCAGACACAGGCTATTCCGTAAGACAGGGTCACATAGTCGTTGACCTATTCATGGACGAGTACAACGACTGCATTCAGTGGGGCGCAAAGAACGTTACCATTTATGTTCTCAAGTAAAAATACATACCGCATTCCGCAAGGTCTGCGGTATTTTTATAGAAGATAAATATACTTATAGTATCATTGTAAGTGTATTATACTAAATTATAATTTGTATAATTAAAAAGTTTCAATACATATAGTATATTATACAAGCAATTATATATCGCATCTTTTATCCGATTTGTATATTAAGTTTTATCCGCATATATGGTATTGTGCAAAACAAACAATTTAAACGTTTAAATATCTAAATCCAACGCCTGCCCTTTTCCCAAAAGCCTGTAGAAATATTTTAAAAGTTATGCTATAATGTTTTATATAGGTATTTCGGGAATGGAGGGGTAATATGCGTACAGACGATATGTCGGAGCTTTTCTGCACCTATCGCCGCACAGGTGACAAGGCAGTGCGCAACGAAATTGTTATGCAAAGTATGCACATTGTGCGGTATGCAGTTATCTCCACCAGAAATATGTTCCTGCGCTTCACGGACGAGGATGATATATCAAATGAAGCGGTGCTGGCGCTCATATCCGCCGCCGAGTCATTTGTGCCCGAAAAGAATGTTCGGTTTGAGACCTATGCCTCCATCAAGGTGAGGGGGGCTATAATAGACTATATCCGCCGCATGGACAGCGTGCCCAGAGGGGTGCGCCGCTTTGCAAAGGAATATGACAATGCCTTTTCCCTGCTCTACGCTCAGCTTGACCGTGAGCCTACAAGGGAAGAACTGGCGCATCATATGGGAATGACAGTGGAAAAGCTGGACAGCTATGCGCTGAAGGCTGCCGCCTCCCATACACTTTCCTTTGAAGAGCTGCTGTTCAGCGGCTTTGAAGCTCCAAATGACCAAAAGGACGGTTTCAGCGAGGCCGAACGCCGACTTATGCTGGAGGAGCGCAGAAAGCTCCTTGCTCAGGCAATAGAACAGCTGAGCGACAAGGAGCGGACAGTCATAACACTTTATTATTACGAAAAACTGAGGTACTCGGAAATAGCGGACGTGCTTAAAATATCGGAATCAAGAGTCTGCCAGATACATTCAAAGGCTGTTGAAAAGCTGAGAAAAAGTATGGCGGAATATCTGGAGCAATAACAAAACTTATAACACAAAAGGTGGTGCAGGTAATGGTCAACGTTGGCATAGCAGATCTGAATGTGGTGAAATATCCCGATGTGCTGGCTACCTATGCCCTTGGCTCCTGCGTTGGCATCTGCCTTTATGACCACAAGGCGAAAATTGCGGGAATGGCTCACATAATGCTCCCCAGCAGCGCCGAGTCTCAGACGGAAAATGACAATATGCGCCGATATGCCGACACGGGCGTTGCGGAGCTTATCAGGAAAATGTGCAGCTACGGGGCAAAAAAGCGCCGCATCACCGCAAAAATAGCAGGCGGGGCGCAGATGTTCAGCGGCGACTCTGATGTTTTCAGCGTCGGCGAACGGAATGTTGCGGCAGTAAAGCAGGCGCTCCAAAGCAGCAAGATACCCATTGTGGCAGAGCAGACGGGTCTTGACTTCGGACGGACGGTCTTTTTCTACTCCGAGGACGGCACTATGGAAGTAAGAGCGCCCTCCCGCCCTGCAATAAAGGTTTGACAAGGGGGCATTTGAATGAAAATAGGCTCCATAGGATATAACTATTCCCACAGCGATAACTTTGTCATGGACCGCCCCGGCGGAAACGGCTGTCGGCTATTTCTGCTCATCAAGGAGCCGTCCATTTTCATCATAGACGGCACCGAGCACAAGGTCAAGGAAAATTCCTTTGTAATGTTTTCCCCTGCCGTGCCGTGCAGATATTACGGTCAGGGCAGCGTTTACACCGATGACTGGATATATTTCGATTTTGAAGAGGGGGACGAGGAGCGCTTTTCGGAGCTTGGCATTGTCCCCGACAAAATATTCTACCTTGGAAATATTGAGGAGCTGTCTCAGCTTGTGCGGCTGATGGCATATGAGCATTACTCCCACGAGCCGTATCACGAGGAGATAGAACGCAGATTTACGGAAATATTCCTGCTGAAGCTTGGCAGGCTCATAAGCACCTCCAACCGCCACTCACAGATATATGCGGACAAGAGCAGCAGCTTTATCCGCCTGAGAAGCCGCCTTTACTCCATGCCCGACATTGCCGACGACGTGGATAAAATGGCTGCGGAGATGAACATGAGCCGCTCGGGCTTCCAGCACGCCTACAAGAAGATATTCGGCGTGGGCGTAAAGCAGGACATAATAAACGGCAGGCTGGAGCTGGCAAAGCGCCTGCTCATATCCACCACCCTCAGCGTAAAGGAAATAGCCGAGCGGTGCGGATATTCCAGCGAATACAGCTTTATGCGCCAGTTCAAGGAGCGCTGCGGTCAGACTCCCACTCAGTTCAGGAGCTGTCTGTGACGTTTTGTTGGCAGATCCCGCATTTTGCGGTAAAAAATTCACACCGACCCATTTTTCGCCTTGACAGGACAACCATTATTGGGTATAATAATATATGGTTTCCTGTCCGTAGCTCAACTGGATAGAGCGTCAGACTCCGACTCTGAAGGCTGTGGGTTCGACCCCCGTCGGGCAGACCACGTATTATAGCCGTTTGCGAGCATTCGCAGGCGGCTATTATTTTTTGCAAAGCGGAAATTGTGCGCCATTTGTGCGCCATTCATATTTTTTTAAGAGAAAACAGCTCCCAAATCCGTATGAATTTGAGAGCTGTTTTTATGCTTTTCTGAGTATGGCATTGGCAATACATTCCGATGAACGCTTGTCAGCTTCCTTGATGATGTGGCTGTAAATATCGCTGGTGGTACTTGTCTTGCTGTGTCCGAGTCTGCTTGATATGCTTACGCTGTCTGCACCGTTGAAATACAGCACAGAAGCCATAGTATGGCGGAAGGCATGAGGATTGATATGCGGCAGTCCGTAGCGTTTGGAAAACTCCGAGCATTTTCTCGTTATGCTGTCGGGGCGAATAGGATATCCCATTTTATTACCCTGTGTCTGTACAAACAAATACTCTGCCTTAACGCTCTTTTTGTTTCCGCTCCCGTCAGAGATCTCAACAAAGTTATTCCAATGGGAGCCGCAGGAGCTGCGGAGCTGTGTCCAGTAGCTGTAGTACTCCCTGAGAAGCTGCATAGTCTCCGCAGGCACCTGAATATATCTGTCAGACATCTCTGTCTTTGGCGTGTCCTCATATATGCCTATGTCAGTGCGGTTAAGCAGGTTCACGCCTATGTGTATCCTGCTGTTATCCCAGTCTATGGCAGACCATTTCAACCCTGCTATCTCGCCTCTGCGTGCGCCTGTTATCAGAAGAAGATGTATTATCACACGCCACTTTATAGGCTCATGCTCCAGAGCTTCCAGAATAGCTGCTATTTCACCCGGCTGAAAATAATTGGGCTGTGGCTTGCCCTTTTTGGGCGGGGTGGCTTTAGAGGCAGGGTTATAAGCTATAAGCATTTCCTTTTCTGCCTGACCGAGTATTGCGGATATACAACGGTGATATCCCGATATAGTGGACTGAGAAAGGGGAGCGGTATCCTCCGCTGTGTCGAAAACTGTCTTTATAGGTCTGTTCAGAGCTTTTGCAACCTTGTTCGCCGTTTCGACCGACACAAATTCACCGTTGCAGCAGCTTCTCAGAGTGCCCTCAGAGATACCCGCCTCCTTTACAAAAGCAGCATGGGTAATATGCTCCGCCTTTAATATCCTGCGTATATCGACCTTACAGCGTGCTCTTGTGCCGTTCTCACGCAGCCCCTTAGAGGAAAGCTGTTCATAGAAGGCATTAAGGTGCTGCGGGCGTATCTCCGAAAGCTTCAGATGACCTATCCCCGCATTTATGCGTTCAAGCTGTGACTTATACCAATAAACGACAGAATGCTTGACCCCTGAACGCTCTTTAAGAGATACCACATAATCGGCATACTGCGCAAAGGTCTGTTTGTTATCGAGAGCATAACCGTTCTTTATCTGCTCTTCAAACTGGACTGCCTGCCTGTTAAGCTCCTTTTCTATCTGCCTTGCTGTCATATTGGGGGCGGGCTTATAGTTCATTGTATAGGGTCTGAGCCGTTTTCCCGCTTCATCGTAGCCGTGATACACACGTATTGTGTAGGAGGTTATAACGCCGTCTTTGTTTTTATGTTTCAGTATGTTTGCCATTGTCGGGAGTCTCCTTATATGTATCAATGATTTTTTGTGAAATAAAAACATCAATATCACGGAAGCTGTCCAAACCATCATCTATGGAATGAGCAGCCATAGGCATTATACCCGGATTGGTAAATTTATCTGTTTTTATATAATCATAAATTTTATCCTTGTTAATATCTTCTGTCTCATCAAGTATGCAGCTGCCAAAAATTTTGAGATTATTATAATCATTAAGTATTTTTTCAATGCACACATCAAATAAATCCTCAGTTATGGTTCCACTATGATATACATTTATTAAATCCTTTACTTTTTTTGCAAATTCTGCAATTTCGGGATTGTTAATCACTATACATCTTTGTATATCCCCGTCAAAAGATGCTGTGACCTCAAAAGAGGTTGTTGTTTCATTTAGTATAGTTATAATACTTCTGAGATAACCTTTTATATTAAAATCTGCATATGATACTCCCGTACCATTGTTATCATACAAACCAGAAAGCCAATCAAGTGAAACCTCCAGCTTTTCGGCAATAGCTTTAGCATTTTCAAGCGTAGGCTTTTTTCCATTTCCTTCATCATCTGATTTTTCATAAGATGAAATCGTAGTAGGAGTAACTCCTATAGCTTTGGCAAGTTCATTTTGTTTCATTTTTTTGCTTTCTCGAGCTTGCTTCATACGCTGTGCAAATATTGTTAGGCTCATTTTTGATACCTCCATATTTAAAGTGCCTTTTGTTGTTATCATAATAGCACATTAGTTAATTTCTGTCAAGCGCCGCTAAGTCCAGCTAAGTACTGCTAAGTACCACTTAAAAAGAGAATAAATTGCAATAAAGATTATTTATAAACCAATTTTCTTGACAATTAACCGTTAATGTGGTATAATAACAACATAAATACAAAGGAGGCTCGTTTTTTATGAATGGAAAAGAAGTAAAAAAGATGATTACAGATGCAGGACTGAAGTGCTGGCAGGTAGCTGATGCTTGGGGCTTGTGCGACAGCAACTTTTCACGCAAGCTTAGATATCCCTTTTCTGATGAAGAGGTCAAAAAGCTTAAAGAAATTATCCAGGATCTAAGCGCCCAAAAAGAAAGCGTTTCCTGCTGAATTTTGATTTGCAATGTATAAAAGGATCATCAACATAAAGGGAAAATCAAATGAACACAAACACTGTTCCTCATATGGCAACGATAAAAGCCACTGCCAAGCTGTTTGGACTGCCTGAGCATTTTATCAGGCAGCTTGTTTTAAGCGGCAAAGTCGTTGCGGTAAAAGCAGGGTGCAAATATTTAGTGAACACCGATCGGCTCACCGAATTTCTCAATACGTCCAAAATTGAAAATCACCCTAACGGAAACGAAGTAAAAAAGGGAATAACCCCAATTCCCGCTAATCTTTAAAGGAGAAACGGCATGAGACTTGTTTTTAAAGACACTATTCTCAAAAATATGCCAACGGGAGCGGAAAATGCAATACCCGCTTGCCAGCTTGCTGATAAATGCGGCTGTACATTGCGTGAACTGCGTGCAGCTATTGAATTGTTAAGGCGTGACGGTATATTGATCTGCTCACGCTGCGACAACAGAGGCGGTTATTATTTTCCCCGAGACGGAGACGAAACAGCAAAATATTTTATGCGCCAACTATCACGCATCGGGCATATTTGGGCAGCCCTTACGCCATTTAAACGATATTTACAAGAAATCCCACTTGAAGGTCAGCTTGAATTAACTGAGCTTCGGGAGATGAACCGATGAGCAAACGTGGAAAGCCGTACCTCAAAAAGTCATTTGAAAGCTCAGGCGCTTCAAGCGATACATCAGCCAATATATATTGCAGTATGATAAACTCAGCTGCATGGCTTGATTTAACAGCATCTCAAAAAGTTTTATATGTTACTTGCAAAGCACAATATTATGCTGAAAAGAAGAAGCCCATTCAAGACGATAATACTACATTTACAATGAACAAAAGTAAATGGTCTGAAAAGTATCAGCTTTATACAGCCAATAATCAGCGGGGCTTTCAGCGTGATATTTCAGCTTTGATAAGTCACGGATTTATTTCATGTGTTAAAAGCGGCGCAACAACACGCAGTAAATCCATATATCGCTTTTCTGACAAATGGCAGCATTTTAATGAAAGCATTTTTGAAATACTGCCAAACGAAATGAACGCAACACTTATTCATGAACTGAAAAAGCTTGAAGAAAAATAAATATACCCTATGGTAAATTTTATAAATCTATTGCTTTTTTTCAATAAGGCAACAAAACAAAAGTGACATACGGTTATTGATTTTTCTCAATAGGGAATATAAACTGCGGTTAGTAACTTATTGATTTTTCTCAATAAGTTTTGACTTATCTTATTGAATTTTTGCAATAGCCAAACAAACTGAGGCACTTATGAACGGAAATCTAATAAACCTGCGTGACCGTTCCCCTGAAGACAGAAAAAGAATCGCACAAATGGGCGCAACTGCTTCTGCCAAAGAGCGGAAAAGAAAAGCAGAACTTAAACGCAAGCTAAAAATGCTTACACAAATTTATGAAGGAGGCTGCAGCAATGGCAGTAAATAAGCAAACACATAAAAAGAACATATCTCTTGAAGAGGCTAAGAGAATTGCACTTGAATACCTTGCATATGTTATTCAAAACCGTGATGAGTCCCCGTCAGCCTTTGGATATACTCCTGACATCAAAACATACAGCACAGCTGAATGCCTTGAAGCTGCAAAAATTATTTTGCAGTATGGCAATAACGCTAAAGAGTTGTAATGATGTAATATTGCATCACTTTTGATCCGAATATAAAAAAGGAGCCGCCTGTACATTTTCCCCAGTACAGACGGCTTTCATTTTTATGGCATAAAAGCAGCTTGTTTAAGACATTTAAATTATATCACATTTTCCCCTTTAAGTCAATATTATCAACAAGGGAATAGCAACGAAACAGCAAAGAAAAGCAACAAGTAATATAACCATGCTTGTAAAAATCGCTTAGAACAAACTATAATGCCCTTCTATAGCTTTTTATCCATTTATAAGCACAGCATTACAGCCAGTTGTAAAAATCTCTCTAAGCAAGCCCCAGCAGCCCATATAAGGCATTTGTAGTTCTCTGCGAATAATCCCCATAATAACGCAAAGCCTCTCAGAAAGCGTTATATTCGCTCTGAGAGGCTTTGCATTTCTGCTTAACCTTTACGATTATTTAGAATGTGTTTCGTTTAAAAGCTGCTTTGCCCAGTTAAAGCCTTGCAAAAAGCCAAGATATTGGGACGTTACAGCATGATTGATGAAAGCGTCCTCTATTTCACAGTGATCATCATAGCTAAGATTGTAAGCTGAACTAATCTTTGTTAAAGCCTCATTAAGCTTGCTTATTGAAGCTTTTGTTTCGGGAATTTCGTCATCTGTAAATCCCCCCTGCATGAAAATAGAGTATAAAGTTGGAGTTGTTAGTTTAATGGGTTCCATACTTATCATTCCTTTCGTTATTTTGAAGTCATTAGCTGCTTCATTCAGTTGCTATAAATTCATAAGCCTCCTTCTGTTTTATTCTCATTCGAGATTAGCTATATTATAATATATCGTTAACGATATGTCAAGAGATGAAATATACAAATACTCATCATTATCATTGTTTGTTATGTATATTGTTAACGATATAATTATATGCTATAATAAACTATGAATATTATAAGGCGGTGAGGATATGACAATAACCAAAGCTCAACAAAAAGCAGTTGCAAAATATGAAAGTAAAGTGTATGATAAAACTCTTATCAGAATGCCTAAAGGTAAGTTGATTATTACAAAAAGCCACGCCTTAGAACGTGGAGAGACGCTCAACGGCTTCATAAACAGAGCCATAACCGAAACCATTCAGAGGGATAATGCTCCCGCTCCCGAGAGCAGCGAAGAGGCAAAGGAGGGATAATATGAGCGTAAAGAACATAAAGAGCATAATTCATGCCAAAGATACGGATATAGCCGTTATTTCCGCCATAGGGCAGGACGATTATATTTCCCTTACCGATATTGCACGGTATCGCAGTGATGAACCTAAGGACGTTATAAAGAACTGGCTCCGTTCCAAAGCCACTATTGAATTTTTAGGCTTATGGGAAGAATTAAACAATCCGAATTTTAAAGGGGTCGAATTCGACTCCTTTAGAAACGAGGCAGGAGCAAACGCCTTTACTCTTTCCCCGCAAAAATGGATAGATGCCACAAATGCAATAGGAATAATATCCAGATCGGGAAGATACGGCGGTACATATGCACATAAGGACATAGCTTTTGAGTTCGCCTCATGGGTATCTCCCGAATTCAAGCTGTATATCATCAAGGACTATCAGCGGCTTAAATCCGATGAAGCTCACAGGCTCGCTCTGGACTGGAATGTAAAAAGGCTGTTATCCAAAGCCAATTATAAGCTTCATACGGAAGCCATAAAGCAAAATCTTATCCCTCCGGAGATAACGGCAGACAAGCAGGGCTTTATATATGCCAATGAAGCAGACGTGCTGAACGTTGCTCTGTTTGGAATGACCGCCGCCCAGTGGCGTAAGGATAACCCCGAGCTTAGTGGAAATATGAGAGATCATGCGACTATAGAGCAGCTTCTTGTGCTTGCAAACCTTGAAAACGCAAATGCAATGTACATTGAAGAGGGCAAGAGCAGGGAAGAACGGGCTATACTTCTCAATAAGCTTGCCATATCCCAGCTCAGAACGCTTGCCGATACCGCAAGCATAGCCCATCTCACCTCATTGCAGGATAACAAAGAGCTTACAGATAAAGCCGCTCCCAAAGTCGGAGAGAAAAGAGAGTGAATATATGGATAAGATAACCGAACTGAAAAACAAGCTTTCCTCTCTGCGACCCCTTAATGAAGGGGAGCTGAAACGCCTGCGGGAAGAGTTCATAATAAATAACACCTATAATTCCAATGCAATAGAAGGCTCCACGCTTACCCTGCGTGAAACGGCACTTATACTTGCTGAGGGCGTGACCATCGCCGAGAAGCCCATAAAAGAGCATCTGGAAGCCATAGGACACAAGGACGCATTTGAGTATATCACCGAGCTTGCAGGCGCTGAAACGGCGCTCTCAGAGCGTGTAATAAAGGATATACATTCTCTTGTACTTATGAATGACCGTGAAAACAGGGGCGTATATCGCAGTGTTCCTGTTATGATAATGGGAGCGGAACACACACCGCCCCAGCCTTATCTTGTTCCAAAGCTCATGGAGCAGCTTATAATTGATTACAATACTATGCTTACCGAAAAAAGCATTATAGAGGCTGTCTCAGAGCTTCACCTGCGCTTTGAGTGCATACACCCCTTTATTGACGGAAACGGACGTACAGGGCGGCTTATACTTAATCTGGAGCTTATGAAGGCGGGACTGCTGCCTGTGAACATCAAATTTGCGGACAGGGCAAAGTATTACAACGCCTTTGACGAATATTCCCGCAGCGGAAGCAGTGCGGTTCTTGCTCAGATGATAAGGGATTATGAGTGCTCAGAGCTGGAGAGATATATTAGCATTATTGAAGCCGCTCCCGAACAAAACATCTGATAAATGGGAGCGGAAAATCTGACGGTTTTGGTGCGCTATTTGTGCGCCATTGGTGCGCCATTTCTATGATTATGCGCTAAAAGAGGCAATAAGCCGCAACAAGCAAGAGTGCCACAAAGCACGCATTATAGCCATTTGTGAGTATTTGTAAAAATCTGCAAAAAGCTGAAATCTCATCTCCGACTCTGAAGGCTGTGGGTTCGACCCCCGTCGGGCAGACCACGTATTATAGCCGTTTGCGAGCATTCGCAGGCGGCTATTTTTTATCAGCGTACAACATTTGTACAACAATATGCTGCATTTTACGGTTTGGGTGTTATCATTTCAATAGCTTATCATCTGCAATATACCTGCCCAATGCTGTATCTGATAATTGTAATATCGTCTTTTGCAGCTTATTGGTTGAAATCTCAGAACAGGCATAGTATAATAAATGTAACCATATAAAAGGGGGATAACAATGATGCTTTGTATTTACACAGCTCCATGCAAGGAATGACGAATTGCATGGAGGAATGATCCGCCGTCATGCCTTGCATCTGACTGAAATAAATCAGAAAAAGGAGCAAGGTAATATGAAAACCTTAAAGGAACTTAAAAATTTTATAATTCTCTGGCTCACTCAGTCGTTTTCGGCGCTGGGAAGCTCTATGACAAGCTTTGCGCTTGTGATATGGCTTTACAGCGACAGCGGTTCGGCGCTGGCCACCTCGCTGCTGACGGTATGCTCATATGCGCCGTATGTTTTGATGAGCATTTTTGCAGGTGCGGTAAGCGACAAATGGAACAAGAAAGCGATCATGCTTATCTGCGACAGCTTTGCTGCGGTCTGCACTGTCATAATTCTTATACTGCTGAAAACGGGCAGCCTTGCCGTATGGCACCTGTACATTCTCAACGCCCTGAACGGCTTGATGAATTCGATCCAATCGCCTGCTTCGGACGTGGCTGTCACGCTGCTCACACCCGAAAAGCATTATCAGAAAACAAGCGGTATGCGCTCATTTTCAAACTCGCTTGTGTCCATTCTTACGCCTGTTCTGGCAGCTGCTGTGATGTCGTTTGCAGGAATTGAAGCTGTCATCGCCTTTGACCTTACCACCTTTGCCGCAGCATTTTTTGTCCTGATGTTTTTTATCAGAATACCGCAGGTCGCCCGGGACTCCGACAGCAAGGAAACGATTTTGCAGTCGGCAAAAAGCGGACTTTCCTATTTGAAAGGAAATCAGGGTATCCTCTGGCTTATCCTGTTTTTATCGGCGATCAACCTGATAGCATCAATGTACAGTGCGGCACTTCCTGCGCTTATTATTTCAAAAGCAGGCGAGACGGCATACGGTATCGTAAACAGCTGTGTCGGCGTGGCAACACTTATCGGAAGCGTTGCGGCAACCGTATTTCCAAAGCCAAAGAGCAGGATCAATGTTATCTGCAACTGCCTGCTTATCTCCATGAGCACGGAAAATTTCCTGCTTGCTTTCGGAGATAACACCGTCATATGGTGTATCGGTGCATTTCTCGGCTGGGGCATTATCCCGCTGATGAGCGCAAATTATGACGTTATTTTCAGGAGCAATGTGCCTAAGCAAATGCAGGGGCGGGTCTATTCTGTCAGAAATACTCTGCAGTTTTTCACCATTCCCGTCGGTTATTTTCTTGGCGGCTTTCTGGTGGATAATGTCTTTGAGCCGCTTATGGGAAATACGCAAAGCGGCTTGCTCAAAGACATTTTCGGCAGTGGAAAAGGCTCGGGTGCGGCAATGCTGTTTTTCTTTATGGCTGTATCGGGTGTTATTGTTTGCCTGATTTTCCGCAGGATAAAGGCACTGAGGGAGCTTGAATAAGATTATTTACATATACCCCGCCACAAAAAGCACAAAAAAGTCGGGCATAACAATCCCTCACGATGTATAATATCATCAGAGGGTAAGGAGGAGACATCATGAACATATGGGAAGGGATACAGAATGCCATAAGGTACATTGAGTACAACCTCACCGAGGAGCTTGACATCGCCGATATCGCAGCAAAGGCGAATTTCAGCGGATATTTTCCGTGCTGTGCGGCTTTACGGTGGGGGAGTATATCCGCAGCCGCAGGCTCAGTATGGAAGGCTCCTACAGTGAGATACCGAAGTTCTGGCAGGAGCTTATGTCGGACAACGGCTTTGTCATCGGTGAACCCCGGCAGGAAGTCCCCGAGGGATACGAGACAAGGCACTCCGGGACGTGAACACAAGGATATGGAACGAATGGCTCCCCAACTGCACCGAGTACAGGCTTGGCGACAATTACGACATTGAAATGTACACCGCTCCCACGGAAGACCCTGCCAAGACCTACAGCGAAATATGGATACCTGTTGTTAAGGCATAAGAATACCCCCTGTTTCTCTTTTGAAGCAGGGGGTATTTATTTTAGGGATAATTCATTCTGCGCACTGCACTGTCAAACAAATTATTTTCTTACCGCACCGACTATTGCCTTTCTGATAAGGTCAACGGGGATAATGGAAACCGCCATCACAAGCACTACTATCCACTCGGTAAGGTTAAGCCCATAGCAATCCAGCACCGCTCCGCCAAGGTATGTCATAAGCACCTGCACCACGGTGATGATGCCAAGAATTTTAAGGAAGCCCTTGTTTCTGCCGATGTTATCCATAAGGTTCATTTTCTCCGTTCTTGCGTTGAAAGCGTTGAACACCGCCGCAAAGATGAAGAAGCAGAAATAGCCTGTGAGGAGATAATTTGTGCTGTCCTCAGCATCTCCCGCTGTGTATTCACGGAAGAGGTTTGCCATAAATCCGTCTGTTCTGAATGTGTCATTTGAGGGGTCAATGCCGGTTATGAGCATCACAAGGCTCAGGGCGAATATCCACAGCGCACCTGTGATTATCTCAGACCACATATACTTGTTTACGATAGGTTCCTTTCGGGACTTGGGCTTTTCAGCCATATAACGGTGAAGTGCAGGCTCGCCTCCGAATGCCAGAGCTGCCAATGTATCCATTACAAGGTTTATCCAGAGTATCTGAGTGATCGAAAGGGGATTTTCCATGCCGAGCAGTGGACAGATAAAGGAAATAACCACCGCTGCAACGTTGATGGTCAGCTGGAAGATGATAAACTTTCTTATTGAGTTGAAGATAGTTCTGCCGTAAAGGATAGCCTTGTCAATGGAGTTGAAATTGTCGTCCAGGATAACAATGTCGGAGGCTTCCTTTGCGACCTCGGTGCCGCCGCCCATTGCAAAGCCAACGTCAGCCTTTTTAAGTGCAGGGGAGTCGTTAACGCCGTCGCCTGTCATACCTGCAACAAGGTCAAGCTCCTGAGCTATGCGCACAAGCCTTGACTTATCGGAGGGCAGTGCTCTTGCAATTACACGGATATTTTTCAGCTTGTCCTTGACCTCATCATCGGTGAGCTTTGCCAGTTCGTCGGAGGTAAGCACAATGTCTGTCTTTTCATTGGTAAGCAGTCCTGCGTCCTTGGCAATAGCCACCGCAGTATCCTTTCTGTCGCCTGTTATCATGACAACCTGAACGCCTGCGCCCTGAACTTCCTTGATGGCTGTAACGGACTCGGGACGTACCTCGTCTCTTATGCCCAGTATTCCCACCAGAGTCCAGCTGCCCTCGGGGAGCCTGTCGCTGTCAGGCTCGATGCTGTCATCGGATATTGCCAGCGCCAGCACACGTATAGCACGGGAAGCCAGCTCGTTTATAGCCTCCTCCACGGCAGTGCTGCCTGCAAGCTCTATCCTGCTTCCGTCGGGAGCAAGGTAGTATGTGCATTTTGCAAGGAGCTTTTCAGGTGCGCCCTTTATAAGAGTGCCCTTGAAATCGTCGCTCTCAACAGTTGCGGCGGAGTATTTATTGTCGCTGTTAAAGGGGATAGAAGCATACTTTGTCATTCCGCAGGAGGGTGCTCCCGCAGCAAATGCCAGCACAGCTCTTTCGGTGGCGTTTCCGCCGATGACTCTTGCGTCGCTGCCTGTGCCGTTTATCATGGCTGTGGTATTTTCGGTAATGCAGGCTGTAAGCATCTGACCCAGCTTGTCGGGGACTTCCGCACAGGTCTTGTATCTTCTGCCCTTGCCATCAACGAACACAACAGCTTCCAGCTGACCTTTTGTAATAGTACCGGTCTTGTCGCTGAAAAGAATGTTAAGGCTTCCTGCTGTTTCAATTCCCGCTATCTTGCGGACAAGCACGTTATCTTTGAGCATCTTGCCCATGTTAAGAGCGGAAACAATGGCTATCATAAGGGGCAGACCCTCGGGAACTGCCATTACGATGATTATTACCGCAAGAATAAGTGCGTCCAGCAGGTCGGTGATGATGCTTGCGGCACCTGTTGCAAAATATGCGCCGAAGCTGCCTGCAAGGACTATTCTGTGGATAAGGAGTGCAACGGCAATGGCAATGCCGCCAATATATCCGAACTTGGAAATGCCGTTTGCCAGGTCGCCCAGCTTTACTTTAAGGGGCGACTCTCTGTCGTCCTCCTGCTGAAGCTCGCCTGCGATCTTTCCGTAAACGGTCTTATCGCCGACGGTGGTGGCTTTCATTACGGCGTTGCCAGAACATACAACAGTTCCCCTGAACACCTTGTATTCGTTGAGAAAGTCCAGCGCCTCGCCCTCAGGCTCGGTGTAATCCTCGGGCTGGGTTATTTTCTTAGCTTCCGCAGCCTCGCCGTTGATAACGGACTGATCTACCTTGATATCGCCGTCGGCAAGGATACCGTCAGCAGGTATCTTGTCGCCTGACTGAAGCATGATAAGGTCGCCCGCAACGATATCGTCAATGGGTATCTCTTCCACGCTGCCGTTTCTGTAAACCTTGCAAAGTATCTTTGAAGCCTCTTCCTGAAGCTTCTGGAAAGCGTTCTCGTTTCTGTACTCGGAGAATGTGGATACCAGCGTTGCAATGACTATCGCCGTCGCAATGCCGATAGGCTCGTACCATTCCACCTCAGCATCAACCACGCCCATTTTTCCGAGAATGAAAATAATGACGTTGATGCCAAGTGCCACACAGAGAATTTTTATCATGGGGTCGCCGAAATTTGCCTTGAGCTTGTCCCAGAAGGTCTCAGTCTCCACTTCCGAAAGGCGGTTGCTGCCGTTCAGCTTTCTGGATTCCTCGACTTCCTTGTCGGTAAGTCCGTTGAATTTCATAACATATCTCCTTGTTTTAGATGTTATTATATTATATAAGTAAACAGGAACCTCCGAAATGAAGATCCCTGTAATTTTCTGTGCTGAATGTGGTAATTATACCATTTTATGATTTTTATGTCAATAACTTTTCCCTTTTTCTAACCTTATTTTAACCTTTGAATGGCAAAAAAATACGGACGGCTTTTACACCGTCCGTTTGCTGTTTTTTATCAGAATACAAATGTATCCGCAACGGTCATATCATCAAGATCAACGGAAACCATTCGTCCGCTGCCGATGATATAAAGCACTCCGTCAGTAACAACAGCTCTTTCAAAAGTGTAGCTGTCATCAATGTCGTTGTACTCGAAAACGCCCTTCTGAGTGAAGCCGTTCTCATCGTATCCGAACACGAAGTACTGGTTCTTCACGCCGAACTCGTTGACGCTGGAAACGGGGATACCGACTATTTTGTTGTCGGTGTCGATAAGCATTGCCTTCTTGTCGCTTAGGGCAGGGGACTGCACCTTGGGGAACCGGGCAAACACTGTTTCGCTTATCTTCTCGCCGCTGTCTGCGCTGTAAAGCTCCAGTCTGAGACCGTTATATCCGCCGTTTTCGTCCTCACAGGCGGTTATGCCTGCCATAAGTCCGTCGGAAAGCTTGCTGACATAGGGTGCGATGAAGCACTTTGTCTCAGCATTTTCCACAGGAGCACTCTGGTCAAGGTCAACCACGAGAGAAGCATCTGTGCGGTTATTTTCAATAAGACTTGCATAATTGCCGTCAAACTTGACGGAGCCGATTATCACACCGGGAAGAAGTCCCTCTGCCTTGGAGATCACTGCAAGTGAGCTGTCAAGCGTGTAGATATCGGTAACTGCCATTCCGTTTTCGTCAAAGCTGCGGCAGGCGATCCTGAAACCACCCTCGCTCTCTGCCATGCTGTACCTGCTGATAAGCTCGCCCTCAACAGTTCCCGAAGCTTTGTAGGAAAGACCGCTTTCAGAAATTGCAAAGGAGGTAACAGCTGTGTAGGACTTGCCGTCCTTAGTGCCCGAAAATGCCACATAAAGGGTATCATCGGAGCAGAAAGCATTTGCATTGCTGCCCAGAACAGCCTTTACGGAAATGTTCACAGGCTCGCTGCACTTGACGGAGGAAATGATAGTGTAATCGGTATTGTTCGCTCCCTGGGGAACTGTGATATCCTCGGCGGCAACGTAGTGCTTTTCGCCATCGATATAGTAGCCGGGAACGTAATTATCAAGGTCAGCATTCTCGTCAAGGGGCGCTCCTCTGTAGTTGGAGTATCCCGTTACGAGGTACAGAACGCCGTTATCATCTATCCTTGCGGAGTTGTATTCGCCGTTCTGCTTATATGTTTTGATATGAGTAAGCGAGTCGGAGGAAATTGTGTATATATCTATGACCACATTTGTATGGTCTCTGCCGTCCTCAGACTTGTCACCGGAAGCTTTTTCTTCGCTTACAAGCACAAGAGAATTACCTCTTACATACATCTCAAAGGGAGGATTTTCGGTGGTTATCTCCTGTTTTACCGCCATATTGTCCTTTGAAACAACGTAGAGAGTTCCGCCGCAGATATAGTAGATAGAGCTGTCATCGCTCTTCACGATATCGGCATCTGAAAAATCAGAGCACACGGCATCAATATTCTTGCGTGGGGTATCCTCAGCGGGCGCTTCCGTAATAGCGGGATTTGTTTCGGTGGCAGCGGGCACATCGGTGATTGCAGTGTCATCGGTGATAATTTCCACACCGTCGCCATTCTCGGCAGCGGCAGTTTCGCTGTTGGCTTCCGAATTAAGGTAAATTCCCGTGTAAATGCTGTACAGTTCATCATAAGACTGTACCTGAACAGCCTCGTAGTTGATCTCGCTTTCGATATCAACAGGCTTTGCGGTCTGCTGGCGAACAGCGGCAAATCCGCCTGCCAGAGCTATGCACGCAGCAGCTGCGGCGATAGTACGCATAATAATAGTACGGTTCGTTTTCTTTGCCGTGATCTTTTCGGAACGGTCAATGTCTGCGCTTGTATTTTTCTGTGCGCTGCGGTCTGCGTTCCTGAGCATTGCTTCAATATTCACGGGCAGCAGTTCCTCGGGAATATCAATGCTTTCAACGGCTTTTCTGAGATCCTTTTCAAAGCTCATGCTTCCGGCCTCCTTTCTTCAAAAAATCTAAGTCAGCAGCTGTTTCAGTCTGGCTTTCGCCCTTGCTACCTTTGAACGAACGGTGTTTGCATTTGTTCCGAACATTCTGGCAATCTCTTCGCTTTTATAGCCTGAAACAACACTGAGTGACAGCACCATACGTTCCTCTTCGCTGAGCTGCTTAAAGCCATCCATTACCTCTATGCTGCCGAAATCTATTTCTTTACTTACAGCAGCCTCTTCGGCATCGCTGAGATCGTCCACATCTTCCCGGAAATTGTTTATCTCTTTATATTCCTTGCGCTTGTTTTTTATCTTTACCGTAAGGATCTTTATTATCCAGGCTTTGAATGCTTTTTCGTCCCTCAGCTTTGATATGGAGGTGTAAGCTTCCAGCACCGTGTCGCTAACCACATCGGAAGCATCGTGTTGATTGTTCAGGTTCAGCAGAGCGATCCGGTACAGATCCTTGTAAACAAGGGAATAAAGTTCGGCAAACGCTCCGGCATCTCCCGCCTGTGCACGTCTTACAGAGGCGGTAAAGTCCAAGCTCATTGTATTGAATCACCTCGCACCCGCTTTTGCAGCAAAGCGGATTGATATGATCTCGTACCGAGTTTATATATATGCTCGCTCTTCTGAGCCCTGTCATATATATAGTGCAGATCTGCGTGCGTTTTGTTGCAGAGAATTTTTATGTTTGGATATTCTCACAATCCACCACTGCATCAGATTTGATTTTTACTACACTTTGCACAATTTCGGCAGAGATCCGACAGAATTTTGCTTATTGGAAATATATCTTAGGCAAATAATGATCTTCATTTATGATCTGCGGCAATGCTATAAAAGCCGCAGAATCCGACCCGTTATACTTGGGCAATATATAGTTTATTTTACCCCAGATACGCTGTTATGTCAATATATATGATGTAAATTATTTGGAAGATGATGGAAAGGGGGAGCATTAACGGATTTTATCGAAAATGGTATAATTATTTTGCTGCCTTACTCCTATCCGCTTAACCGCTGAGAGGCGGTGATAGCGGTGGACATATTCACTTTTACTATTTCGTTTCTTATTTCCGTTGGAGCAGGTGTTGTCGGCAATTATTTGTATGACGGCATCGGCAAGTGGCTGAACGGTCGGAAGAAGTAAAACACAAGGCAGCACAGTACAGACGAAGCCCCTCGGAGTTGCTGCTCCGAGGGGCTTCATTTTTGTGAGTCACGGTGGACTTCACTTTATTTCGTTTCGTGATAATTATACCACGTACATATATTTTTGTCAAGCAATAAAAAATTATTCCGCAGGCAAAGCAAACAAAAAACCGTTTCAACTATTGTCGAAACGGTTGTTGGTTGCGGAGGCAGGATTTGAACCTACGACCTTCGGGTTATGAGTATTACGGCAGACAAAAATCAAGTAAAATACCATTTTTTATACATAACTGATAATCTCAGTGTTATAAAAAGACTATCTTCAAACATCTGAACACTAAGTTCGGAAGATTGAAAATAGTCTTTTTTCTTTTCTCCGATAACAGGAGGACTAACTCGTGGAAGAATTACAGCAAATAATGCAGGATAAAGACCTTACATTGCAGGCAAAGGCGATATATATTTATTTTCTGCAAAATTCTAATGGCGAAAAGTCATTCAAATTGAAAAGTCCCTCTGCAATACAAAATGAACTGGGAATAGGCAGTCACACCTATTATTCTCACGTCCACAAACTTATTGATGGCGGCTACATCAAAATACAACAGACCCGTAATGAAAAAAATCGTTATAGTGGCGTGAAATGTATATTTTTAAACGGAGGAAAAGAAAATGAGCAGTAAGAAAAGAAATGTATCAAAAAAAGACCTTTTAGCTGTACACAATGACTTTGTGCACGATGAACGCCTCAGTTTCGATGAAATAGGTTTACTGGCATTTATGCTTTCTTGTCCAAATGGTTTTGATTTTTCTGCTGCTAAAGTCGCCAAAAGCCGTGGAATTGATATCATTGAAGTTAATGGAATACTTTCCTCTTTAAAAAATCACGGATACTACAGACAGATAAAACTCGTTGATAGGCACGGAAATTTTGTTGATTGGGCATACGAAGTTTCAGATGAAGTTCGACCTGAATGGATTGGGACTTCACCGATTGAACTCGCATAAAAAAGCAGGAGGTGAAAAAAGTGGGAGCAATACGAAGAAGTTTTAAAAAGAACTTCACGATGGTACACAACGAATACCTTAATGATCCTCGCCTTGGGGGAGCAGAAATGGGGTGGCTTACATATATGCTGTCAAGACCAGATAATTGGAATTTCTCAATAGAAGGTTTGGCTCATACTCATTCTGACGGTAAGACAAAAATTATAACAGCTTTAAACAAGCTGAAATCGTTTGGATATTTCAGACGAATCAAGCTTATTGATGATACGACAGGACGTATTATTGATTGGGTTTATGAGTTTTCTGACGAGCCGCATCCCGAATGGATCGAAACAGAGGATGAGTGTGAAATATGTAATAGCCCACATTCCGATTTTCCAGATGTGGAAAATCGCCCACAATCAAGTACAGATATAATAATTACAGATATTGATATTATTGATGATTCTGATTGCACCGCTTGTGCAAATGACGATGAAAAAGCAGAAGAAATATCTGATCAGGAGTTTTTTAATTATAACTCAGCGATTAAAGCTCAGATTGACTATGAACGCTTATGTGCGGAATGCAACAAATATGATGTTGACAGAATAAAGGATATCATTCTTGACGTCATGCTTTGCAAGGCATCAAGTGTAATTATCGGAAAAAAAGAAGAAATACCTACCGATGAGCTTAAGGAAATGTTCGGGCATATTGAGTATTCCCATATAAAAAAGCTATGCGAAATTATCGTTGGAAAGCAGATTCGCAATTTCCGAAACTACATCAGAAAATCGCTTTTTAATGCAATAAGCAACAAAAAGCTGAAAAAGCCTACTGAATTTAAATCATACGATAATGAAACATTGCTGTTATACGCTGATGCGTGTGATAATAAATTCAATAACGAACAGATGGAATATATCGAAAACAGGCTGCTGTCGATTATTCCTTACTGTACGGGAAAAATTGACAAAAATGATGTGGAGCTTGAAAGATACGAATTTCTGCGTATGCTGTATTTGAGAATGAAGGCAGAAAGCAGTCAGAAAAAAATTTCGAATAAATTTAAATACTTCTGCGTAATGCTTGAAAAAGAAGAATACACCCCTTATACATCTTCCCCGCAATACAAAGAAATTATATGCGATTTTCGAGCACGCAATAAGAGCTTATAAATAGCAAGTAACGGAGGCTAAAATATGATTGACATTGTTTTTATGATTGAATCGTTTAAGTCAATGCCGTTATGGCTACAAATCATTATATGTATTTTATCTCTTGTGTTTATTATAGGAACTGTATCTATAATGATAAAAGCCGAAGAAGAAGGAAAAACTTCCACAAAGCTTCTGATGATTAACATTATGGACATACTCTTACTTATTAACATAGTGATATTTTATAATTAGGAGGATTTATGTTTGGAACAAAATGAATGATGACTGAAATATTCATAATACTCATAGGACTGCTGCTTTGCGATTTTCTTACAAATGATAGGCTTAATTAAAAGGAGAAGCAAGCTACGATGAAGATGAAAAAGGCAATAAATTTCTCAGATCTGACGCAATGCCCGTTTTGCGGATGTAATGGTTTTTATGTTCGACAGCACGCAGAGGGAACCGTAATATATCATCATTCCTTTGATGGTTCTGAATCTGATAATAATGATATGTATAATGATCTCAATATTACAGGCGGCAAAAGAGCTTATTGTTCTCAGTGCAATAAATTTCTTGGAAATTGTGAAACCAATAAAATCAGTTTGCCGGCTTTGAAAGCTCTTTTAAAAAATGAGGAGGAAGAAGAAATTGGCAAGTAAATGTACTTTAGAGGATTTAAAGGAAAGCGAGCTTGAACTGCTTGTTCCGCAAATGGTTGCAGATGTACTTGGAACATCTGCAAAGACCCTTATACAAACAGCAAGAAATGCTCCTGATAGTTTAGGTTTTCCAGTCATTAAAATAGGAAAACGTGTAAGGATCCCGAGGCGTGCATTTATTGATTTTATGTTGGGAAGTTCAAAGAAGGAGTAACGAAATATGGAAAAAGTAATTTTAATAATTATTTTGCAGTGCAGCTTGGCAGGTCTTAAATACTACTTTCAGCTGTTTTATAAAGCATACAAAAAAATTGAAGAAGAAAACAAGTACAGCGAACCTGACGAAACAACATCATCTGTAAAAACGCATCATTTTAATAAAAAGCAAAAATAATATTTTTTCTGCCAGACTGCTGTTGAAAAAGGTAGATACTTTTCTCCGTAAACGGTTGTTTGCAAGGCTTTTGGTGGACGGAAGCGGGTGGTGGCTTAATAAATAGCAAGCATAGAAAAGGTATATACCTTTTCCCATTATCTGTAATTTCAGATAATGATAGGGGTAAACACCCCTAATACCCCAAATTGTAAAAAGAGGTAAATACTATGCCGTATGGAAAAGATAGGATAATGAAACTTATTGGTTATTCGCCTAAAGAATGGGCTATTATTTCTGACCGATCCAAGAAGCTGGGAATGAGAACAGGAACCTATATTCGCACCATTTCTGTTCAAGGGAGCATTAAGGTTTTCAATCTTAAAGAGCTGACAGATGTCTATAAGGCGATGAACAGGATCGGCGTGAATATCAATCAGATATCGACTGTCGCAAACAGCACAAAATCAATTTATCAGAAAGATATCGAGGACTTGCAAGAGGAAATAAAGCAGCTTAGGCTTGTTGTTGAGGACTGGCTTTCGCCGCTTCAGTCGGAGGAGCTGTTGTAATGTGCCTATAGTAAAATACGTTGCGGTTCATACTACTCCGTTGTCTAACATTGAGTATATTCTGAATGGTGACAAAAATGACGAAATGAAATTTGCAACAGGAATAAATTGTACTGCCAATCCTCAGGAGGCGTATGATGAGTTTCGCAGAACATTCGAAATATGTGCAAAGGAAAGATTTTTCAAATCTGAGATTGCCGCAGACAAGGACAAGTCCGAAAAACCAAAGCAGAAAGAAAAGGTGCGTATCCACCATTACATACAATCCTTTTCCCCGGATGAAAATGTCACTCCCGAGGAAGCGCATCAGATCGGTATTGAATGGGCGAAAAAGGTTTTCGGAAATAATCATCAGGTCATCGTGAGTACACACGTTGATAAGGATCATATACATAATCATTTTGCGGTGTGCCCATATAATCTGGACGGAAAACAATGGTATGCAAATTACAAGTCACTTATAAAAGTGCGAAAGATTTCAGATGCTATTGCTCTTGAACACGGTCTGCATATTATTGAAAGCCCCAAGCACAAAAATACGATGAAGTATAATGAATGGCTTACACGAAAAAACGGCACATCATGGAAACAGATGCTTTGCAATGATATTGACAAAATTATTCTGGATAAAAACGTAAAAAATCTTCAAGACATTGAGATGAAGCTTTCAGAGAAAGGATATGTTGTGCATCAAGGTAAGTATCTTTCGATAAAAGCGCCAAAGCAGAAATATGCGATTAGAAGTTTTCGTCTGGGAGATGGGTATTCCATACCTGACTTGGAATATCGTATTTTGCATAAGGATAAAGAAATCAGTCCTGCTGCTATTGAACGCCTATCCGGTATCCAGAGAGAATATGCAATATGTATGCGCCAGATGCAGATAAGCATTTTTATAAAAAAAGAAAAGAAAACTACATATTCAGATTTGAGGAAAAGTGCAGATCTGCTTAATTATCTAAGCTTAAATAATATAACATCTGTATCAGAATTTGAAAACAAGCTTAACTGTGCAGCTGAAAAATATCAATCATTATCAGATAAGCATGATGCGCTTGCAAAGCAAATAAATGCTATGGAAAAAATAATAACAGACGGCGAAAGCTATCTTGCACTGTCATCCGCTGACTTTCTTACTTCAGAAGAAAAAGTAATGTATAATAAGGTTTCTTATGTTGAGGCAAGCGGAATAACCGACAGGGAGGATTTGAATGCGAGAAAATCAAAATTAGCAATAATCAAAAACGAGTTAAGCGATACTGCAAACCAATTAGAGCTGTTTAAATCAGAAAGAGATACTATCGCCGCTAATTATGAGACGTATTTAAAAAATATGTCAAATCCTTCATATGCACCCCACCAGGATTATCAGCTTGAGCCGCAGCCCGAAGAGAAGCTTTATAGAAGAAATAATGAACAGGAGGTAGAACGATAATGTCAAGCGATTATAAGAAAACACAAAACATATTTCCGCATCCGAAGCGTGATGATTTGAAAAAGTTAACTGCTAAGGGCTGCATTTGCATAGCAGATCAGGTGAAAACTAACACAGCATCCAACGATGACTTTGGCAACTACACCCGGGAAGTTGTGATCGTAATACTGAAGGAACTTGCAAACAGCATGGATCCGAACGAAAGCATCGCCGAGTGTTTCGAGTGTTTAAGGAGGAGAAAACCATGGAATTTAACGCAATAAACGGAGTTATTTTAATTGAGGAAATTTGTCATTTTCCTATAGCATTACTAATTGTTATTCCGGTAATTTCTATTACTGGCTTTTTAATCGTTAAAAATATCGGCACAAAGAAAGAGACATCGTGGTTAGATATAATTATAATGATTGGTGTATTATTTATTATGGGATCAACACTCTATGAGCTGCTCTATGATCCTCTACATTTAAAATCCCCAACCGGCGAGTATAAGGTAATTACAACTCAGGATGTGGATATGAATGAGTTTGAGGATACGTATGAGATTACGAATTATAAGGATGGAGTTTATACGGTACGAATGAAAGGAGAACAATAATCATGGCAAAATCAAATTTTGAACCATACGCTTATCTTTATGATAATGGATTCTTTGATCCGATAGAAGTGATAGTTGATGATAATGAAATACGTGTTCCGGAAACGATTGTGCCGGAAAATATTTATTATACTCCACCCAAATCGGCATCAAAAAGTAAACCAGACAAATATGAAAGCTTTTTAAAAAAGCTATACGAAATATGGCGGTATAGTTATACTGGATCAGAATTTGTCCTAAAAATATGGCTGCCTACTCTTCTGATATGTCTAATGGCTGGTGCAGCAGATGTAAAATACTTTGAAAGTAATCCGAAATACTTAATAACTCTGGTTATAATACTTTCAATAATCTCACTTATTACAATAATATATGCGATATTGGATAAGAATGGAGGTAAAATGCTAAAATCACTTTTATTGAAGGATCAGGGACTTTATAAAAGCCAAACATTATATACTTTAAATTTCAATTATGACGTTATACCTGTTAAACTTTACGATGTTTATTTGGACGATAAGAACGATATTCTGTTTACCTGTACAACGTTAATTGGCTTAGAGGATAATTGCCTGCAAAAATATATTACCTTAAATAATGACGAACTGTTTTTAACACCGGAACAGGCGTTAGAACAGCTAACAGTCATTCAGGCACGCCAGCTCAGCACATTGACTGATATTTTGCAGGATAAATCAGCTGCATTCTTGAATGGAAAAGCTTTCAGAAAATATGCAGCGCTGTATTATAAGAAACAGAACGTAAGTTCATCAATATTTGATACGAGGCATGACCATATTGCTATTTATGATTTCCTGACAACTAAAGATAGCCTCATTAAATTCTGCAAATTTATAAAGGAAGCAAAATTTGAAAAAGCAGTAGCAGAGCAGAAAAAAAATGCACAGGCTGAAAAGGAACGAGCTATCTTAAATGATGCGCTAAGTTCATTAAATGTGAGAGGAGGTGTTTAAAATGGACGCAGACGAGATAATAGCTAAAATTTTGTTTGGACTGATAAAAGTTGCAATAATATTTGCAATATGTGTAAGAATAGATCTTCATTCTCAGGGAATTGATATGCGCAGCGGAGTGGTTTGCGATAAGCAGATCGTTCATCATACTTTTAATGATTCTAATGAGTATGTTATCACCATATCTAAACCTGCAACCGGGATTATGTACAAGTACTTACCGAAAGATGTAAAAACTGATTTTTCCGTCAGCCCCGAAATTTACTGTAAATATCAGGTCGGAGATGAGTTCGATTCTACCACAGAAATATGGTGATAATTCCCCAATGGGGAATAAAATGAAGGAGGATAATTTTATGGAATTTATTAATGGAGTTATTTTAATTGAGGCAGTTAAGTCGATGCCAATATGGTTGCAGATTACAGCATATTTTGTAACGCTTGCGATTTTCATCCTGGATATCTATATTACAGTTAAAGTATCAAGAAGCATTGCTGAGGGGGAATTTTTAAAGCCAATAGTTGCCGAAGTGTTGGGCGTAGCTTTGTTAGTCACCGCAGGAGCTTTCGCCAAAGGCGAGATAGGTGGTGACTATTTTAAAGTGCCGAATGGATTATATCGTGTAACTGTAACTGCGGAAGCAGATATGACTGAATTTCAGGATACATATGAGATCGAAGATTACAAGGATGGCGTATATACGATAAAGCCCAAAGAAAACACAAATGAAAATTGAGGAGGATAAATTTATGGAATTTATTAATGGTGTAAATTATGTGTCAGATGTAAGCAAAATAACTGAGGTGCTTTTTGTTATAATTTGGTGTTTGCTGCTTGTTTGCATTTGTTATCTCAGTATTAGAAATATGATCCTTCGTTCATCAGATGAAGAAGACTCATCACAAAAAAAGAAAAGAAAGCTTAATATCTTGAAAATTATAGCTACAATAGGATTTGCAGCTGCGTTTGTATATGGCGCTTTTGTCTATAATGATCTTTCTGATAAATACATTGTTACTATTTCGTCTGAGGTTAATATGGACGAGTTCCTTAATACATATGAAATTGTTAAATACGATGACGATGATAGGACGTTCACCATAAAAGTCCGTGAGCAGTAACCGCATAAGGTATAAGGAAATGACAACAGCCGCCATAAGCGGCGGCTGTGTCATATGCGATCCAGATGCTCAGACGGTTTAACGGCAGGAACAGGGCTTGATGAAGGGTGCTTGTATTACAAAATCAATCCCAAGGATTGGTTAATTGTCTTTCATCTCTTGGAATGTCTGACCACAAAGAGCTTATATTATTTTCTCTACAATATTCCGCAACCGCTTTCCCGAGGAAAAACTCGGTTTTATCGAAATTACGAGCTTGCCGTCTATCTTTTTGGTGGTCATTCCAACCGCAAAAATATATTTTATCTTCTTCATCAACATGACGATAAGGAAGATATCGCCTTAATTCAGTATAATCAACACCTTGTCTGGTAGATTGACGAGGTGAATTTTCAGAAAGGAGTCGGAGGAATAGAGCTGAATTGAAATGATCTTTTCTCCAATTAAGATTAAGAATCCTGCAAAGGTCATTATAATCTTTGCTGTTCATTTCAACAAAATAATTCTTATTCATACTAAGAACACAGCCCCAGTTTTCAGTATGAATAGCAACGAGTATTTCGTAACAGCTGTTCATTATGGAGAAAACAACATCAAACCTGAATCTATTGTAATCAAAACAATAGTGTTCTTTCTCAATGTGATTTGCATTCATATCATTGATAAGTGGTTCAAATTCAGGACATCTCATAATGCTTCCTCCTAAATATAAAATGTTTATAGATGAAAATATGCTTATCAGAGTTACTGATAATTATAACAAAACATATACTGGCAAAATATATAAAACCGATATTGTGCTGTGTGAAGATGATAACAACAACCCGCACGCATTGCTGTTCTTATCCCAAGATAAACGCTATATTGAACAAGACGGTGAATTTGGCTGTGCTTCGCTGTGGGTAGAAAAAATAAAAAAGATAGAGGTTTTATAATTCTCATAAGCTTTAGTATATTATATCTCCATATTCGGAGATTGTCAAGTAAAGGAGAAAAATAATATGCAATTTTGTGACAAAATACTTTATTTGCTAAATAAGAGGAAAAGGACACAGAATCAGATGATCCGTAACCTTAATCTTGGAAAAAATGCTATGGTACATTGGAGAAAAGACAACAATTTTCCGTGTGCCGAAACCTTGCTGAAACTCAGTCATTATTTCAAAGTCCCTGTGGATTTTTTCCTTGATAACACATCTGCTTTTCTCTCTGAGGACTTTATCGCTAATGAACTTGACGATGAAATGTTATGCAAAGCCATTGAGCTGCTGCTGAATGAAGCTGAAAAGAGAAAAAATTTATGATTCCCCACTGGGGAATGGAAAGGGCAAGGATTATGAAAGTAATATTTGATAACAATTCTTTTGTCGGTATCTCTATTGAGACATATAACAGAAGAGAATATGTTATTAAATCAGAAAATGGCGTTGAAACATATTGTGTTGAGGGAATAGGACGGTTTCTTTCGGATCACTTTGATTTTGCCAATCAAATTTTTACTTCTGATTTTTTTGAAGCCCAAAAGCACCTGAAACTGAATGCCGGGCATCAATATGATGCATTAGATGTATTAAAAGTATCTGCCACCAAAATTATATCTGAATGGGAAACTGCCTATGACATTGAAAGCACTCACGCTGTTGGGGCACTGTATCTTATATATAGGAACGATCGGCAATATTTAGTTGCAGAAAAAGATTTGTTTTCACAAATCAGCCTTATCATCAATTATCTTAACAAACTGTATGCAGACGGATTGTTTCCACGCAAATGTATGAGATGCGGCTCTCTTTTTCTTTCAGGCAAACGGCACGGTAATGTTCTTTGTTCAGACGAATGCCGCAAGAAAAAGAAAGTACAAAATACAATACATTATTACAGCGTATGTTCTGAAAATGAGAAATTGTATCTGAAAATATATCGGAAATGGAAAGAACGTGAACATCGTGCAGCTGATAACCACTCCATCAGCGAGAGCGGTCTGGAGCAGCTTGATAGGAAACTAAAACAGCTTATTGTTATGCACAGAGAATATGCTTATAGACGGGAGGAAGGAAGATTAAATGAAACCGACTGGGCTGCTGCTCTTGAAAATTATGACAATGAGCTTTATGAATTATGGGATAATATAAAAAGCCATAAATGCCCCACTGGGGAACCGACAAGAGGTAAATAAGTATGTTTTGGGATAAATACAATAAAATTTGTAAAGAAAGAAATATAAAGCCCCGAAAACTTGCAGCAGAACTTGATATATCGCCTGCAACGGTCACAAGGTGGATAAATGGCAGTGTTCCAAAAATGGAGACTGTAAAAAAGCTTTCGGAAATGTTACAAGTGCCTGTGGTGTATTTTTTTAATGAAGATGAAGAGCTTGATAATGTTCTGAAAATAGTAAAGGCAAGGAGAAATGTACAAAAAATTGTTGAGCTGTGCGATGAACTTAATGACAGTCAGATAGATACACTTTTTATGTGCATCGCACAGATGAAAATAAAAAAGGTTGAGGAGGAGTGTGAAAAACGCAAAGAACAAATCCTTTTGGATTATAATGCAGAGCTTTAGAATAATTTAAGAGGTTGAAAATTCCCCACTGGGGAACCGAAAGGAGTCGAAAATATGACAATAAAAGAATTTTGCACAGAATACGGTAAGTCAGAAACCAATGTCAGAGCAAAAATTGCACATAATAAGGATAAGCTGAAAGATCACGTTTCTAAAAGCCCATACACAAGGACGATTACTCTTGATGACTTTGCTGTAAGCTTTCTTCTTGAAGATAGGAGAAGTAAAAGCAGCTCTGATGAAAGTTTTCCAAGAAAAACGGAAGAAAATGAAATGCCCAAAGGGGCTTCTGTTAATGACACAGTAGATATTTTTCAGAATTGGAGTGACGTAAAAAAGAAGCGGGTAATGGATATTTGTATGGAACAAGTCAAAAAACAGCACAGGCAGCTTAGCTATATACCTGACAGCTTTAAAACCAAGGAGCTGTGCCGATGCGCCGTTGAAAATTACGGCTTGGCACTGCAATATGTTCCTGAGTGCTTTGTTACGAAAGAGCTGTGCGATATTGCTGTAAAGTCAAACAGTGTTGCACTTAGCTATGTCCCGGATAAATTCAAATCTTCTGAAATGATACAGACAGCTTTTAACAATTACAGCGAAGCTCGCAAACATTGCATAAGCAGTGATGAATTGGATAGAGACAGCAATCTGCTCAAATATGTTCCGATAATATTCCGAACGGAAGGTATATGCTTTAAATCACTACTTGTGAGCGATTGCAATGTGAAATATATTCCTGTAAAGTACCTCAGTACCGATAAGTTTATAGAAAAGATGATAAGCTCACCGGTAAGCAGAAAATATATTTCTCTCAGTTTTTGGACAAAAGACAAAATAAAAGAAACCTTACAAAAGGATAATCAAACAAATTATGCACATCGTTTTGGATTAAACGGTTATCCAAAGGAATGCTTCAACTACAAATTATATGTTGAATTCATTGACCAAAAGCTTATTGATCCAATGGATATTTATAGAAGCGATTATTATTCTTCTGTGCTTACAAGGGAGGAAATGAAAAAAATACGGCAAATTGATATTGATGAGCATAACAGGCTGGAGGAAATATATGCTCTGATACAGCAGGATTCCAAAAATATCAGACTTATGCCGACAGATAATGAAAAATATAGCGTTTATGCGTTGACGGCAGTTTGCAAATGTGGCGAAGCACTTAGATATGTCCCTATGGAGATGAGAACCGAGAATATGTGTCAAGCGGCTGTCGAAGATAATCCCGATGCAATTCTTTATGTTCCTGATGAATATAGACAGCAGATAATAGAAAATATACGTGAGAGAAATGATTGGATAAAGTATATCTTCGATGATGGATATTTATCGGATCTGTTTATAAAGTGAGAAAGGAAATGATCGTATGAATAAGAAATTGATTAAAACTACTATGGAGAACAGAACTGCTGACAAAGCAACTATGGACATTCTTCTCAGACTTCCTGATGAGGCGTATAATGAGCTCAAATACATAAATGAACATACCTTGGAAAATGGTGCTGATTGGGCAACAAGGCAGTTTCAGGGTGTGATCTGCAAATATTTAAGTGATGATGAGAAGCTTATGCAGCTCATAGATGAAGACGAGTGCCGGAATACATGATGATATAAAAAAGCTGCACTTATATAAAATGTGCAGCTTACTTTGAATATGTTGGCTATAAGTCTTATTTATCCTTGCTTTTAGGAATAATATCTGATAAATCTGAAAGAAAATCTACAGTTTTTGATGCTATAGACTTTTTATGCTTGATTTCTTTCTCAGAATATCCTATGCAAACAAAATCTATGACTTTATTTATTAGGCTTTTTATAAATAACAGGATCAGGGCAGAAAGTAAAATTTGAATAATATATGGTTCAAAAACATCAAAACAATTCTTTATTGAAATCTGTATAGATTCTGATATAGCTTGTGTAATGACATCGTTGTCAATCATAATAATTTAAAGTACACCTCCTTCGATTAAATGTAGTCATAGGTTATAGTATTGTAATCTTGTGAAAAATATGTGGTAAAATAGTGCTTATGAGATGAAAAAACTACTTTTTTGCTGCTTTTTCCTTTTCCATCTCAATCATAAATCCATCACGCTCCAGAAGAGCAATCACGTAAGAATTTAGGCTGAATCCCCGGTGTGCAGCCTGAGCCTTATACTTGTCCTTGGCCCCCTTTTCGCAGCGCACTTTGAATTCGTCAAGCGTGGAAAGATATTTTTTGTTAGCCTTTAACTGAGCGGTTGTTTGCTTCACGGCGAATCACTTCCTTATCAATTTCCTATATTATAGCACATAAAGCATATGTGTGTACACATATATTTCCCACAAAAAAGAAAAATAAATTTGTGTATTTTCACTCTTGATATGTGGGGACACATATGCTATAATATAGACAATAAAAAACTTCCCCATTGGGGAAATGCCAAGATCAGGACATGAAAGGATAAGATATTATGACAACACTGTTACTTATACCCGTTAAGCTCATCGCAAAGGCTCTGCTTTATATTTTGTCCGCAATTATTTGCGTAATAGCATGGGTCATAGGGCTTCCGGCAATGATTTTTAGAAATCTCTGTGCTATTATTGGCGGTATATCAATAATAGCATTAACCATCCTGCTCGTGATTGGGGCAGCACCTAATACAGTAAATCCTCTGCTTTGCTATGGAGCTTCCATAGGCGTTATACTCATTCCTATGCTTCTTATTGAAATTATGAAAGCTTGCTTTTGTATTCGAGGCCGTCTGCTTGGCGCTGCGGATAATATACAACTGATTGGATAACAGGAGGATGGCAGCATGAATATTGAAGATAACATAAAGATTCAGCAGGCTTTTGTACAAGCACGAATTGAATATGCAGCCGCTGAGGAAGAAAGGCAGAAAAAGATTAAGGAAAAGGCTCACGCCGCATTGATTATACGTCAACAGCAGGCAGCAGAGCGAAAGGCTTTAATCGACAGAATAAAAAGTGATCCGGAGCGCATGAAAAAAATGGAGGGTTATGCTTTTGAGGTCACAAAGCCCAAGTACAATTTATAATCGGAGGTAAATATTATGGAAGAAATGGATATCAGGACTTTATCTGAGGGCAAATATGCAATTCAGAGGAAAAATGTGCTCAAGGACCACTTTCCCGCAGCATACCAGCGTATGCAGATGGATGGAACTCTTGAGGAGCATCTTGCATATACGCAGGAAAGCGTAAGCAATTACGTTGATATATGCGCCGAACGCTATAAGCAGACCGAAGAATACAAGCAGGCGGAAGCTGCTGATCCGATGGAAGCAATGAGATTGCTTAATATGACCGTCCTTGAAGCGGAGGAAGCTGCTTACAGATCATGGATAGCAATAGACGAAAATGAAGAGGAGGACGATGAATAATGAAGATCATAGCTATCGCCAATCAGAAAGGCGGAGTAGGCAAAACCACAACAGCGGTGAATCTTGGCACTGCTCTTGAGCTTTCGGGAAAAAGGGTGCTTCTCATTGACCTTGATCCGCAGGCTAATATGTCTGCATATCTCGGATTTGAGGACGATGACAAAGCGACTATGAGTGACCTCGTAATGACAACGGCAAATAACTTTACGATGGGCGCTCAGAAGCGTGAAATGCCCTCTATGGACGAATGCGTTCGATACAGTGAGATCAATAAGGTACATTTCATTCCTTCTGATATAGGTTTGGCATATGCCGATGCGTGTATGATGCAGGCGGCTCAGAGGGAAAGCGTACTGAAATTCATTCTTTCAGACAAGGCTATACAGGAATATGACTATGTTATAATCGACTGTCTCCCCTCTCTCGGAATACTGCTCATCAATGCCCTTACTGCTTCAGACGGTGTGATAATTCCTGTTCAGACACAGAAATTTGCACTTGACGGACTGGATATGCTCAGTGAGATATATAATCAGGTAAAGGAAACTATCAATCCAAAGCTTGATATAACCGGAGTTCTTGCCACAATGGCTGATAACACAAATATTAGCCGCTCGGTTGTTGAGAAGCTTACAGAACGGTACGGCAATAAGATGTTTTGCACACAGATACATAAGTCGGTCGAAGCAGCCAACAGCTCAGAACGTATGAAGTCTCTTTGCCTGAACAAGACAAAGCTTGGAGAGGAATACAAGGCGCTTGCTACCGAAATAATGAGCCGAACATAAATATTCCCCACTGGGGAATAACAGGAGGCGATAAAATGCAGACATACATCTGTAAATGCGGAAAAACCTTTGAAAAGCCAACAAACGCTGATACCACAGGATATGTGCTTCAAAACTTTTCACCACAACATGAGTGTTACGGTTGTCCGTATATTGTTACGGTGAGAGACTGGGTTACACAGAAAATTATCAAACAGGAATGCAGGGCTACACCTAAAATACGATACCGCTCATTTACGGATATAGGAACTGATGATAAAGATTTTAGGACTTGCTATCTTTATTCTCTTGACCTTGTATTTGTTAAAAGAGTCCTTAACTTTGTAAACAGCCTTGAAGGAGCGGAGAACCATAATCACACCATTCCTGATACATGGCGTGCAGCTGATTTTGAAAACAGCGGTCTGGCAAAATTCTTTATCAGCTTTCAGAAAAACAAGAAAGGAACTGCCGCACGGAGAGAAGTGATGCAGACGTTCTTCAATGCAGACGGTTTTCGTAAGAATACTTCAGAAGAAGACGAAAAAAATATCATTTTACAGCGTATCGAAATCGCCAAGGAAAATGCACAGGGCAGATGTGAGCCAGAAAAAACGGAGGAAAAGATTATGAAATTTGATGTTACGAGTATGCTTTCAAGCATACCTGCTACAGCGAAAACACTGTCTGTACAGGAAATTCCCATTGATTTGCTTGTCCCCTACGGCAAACATCCATTTACACTTTATACGGGCGAAAGACTTGACGATATGGTGCAGTCCGTTAAAAGCAATGGCATACTTACTCCTATTATAGTGCGTGATGCGGCAGGAAAGTATGAGATTTTGGCAGGACATAACCGCACCAATGCTGCAAAGATTGCAGGGCTTACAACTGTTCCTGCTGTTGTAAAAACCGATCTTAGCGATGAAGATGCCGAAATGTATGTCATTGAGACAAACCTTATGCAGCGTGGATTTAAGGATCTGTGTACATCAGAGCAGGCGGCTGTAGTAGCACTCAGACACTCAAAAATGTTTGATGAAGATAAGCTTAAAGCTATTCATGATGAGCTTGGAGCTATGGAAGCAGGAGCAGAAAAGCCAAAGGCAGACAGCAAGCTTGCTATGGTAGGTGAAGAATACGGTTTGTCGAAAAACACTATCGCTCGTCTTATCAGAGTTAATAAGCTGATCTCCGCCTGCGACAAATATAAAATCGCTATTGATACTAACAGGCTATCTGTCAGAGCAGCTTGTGAGCTATCATATATCAGATCCGTAACAGCCCTTAATGCCATATTTGAAAAGTATAAAGAGTTTGTTGTGATTGACATAAAGCTTGCGGCACAACTCAGAGATATTTTCGAAGGCTTTGACGGCACACAGGAAGCTGCCGAGCTTGCAATAAGAGCGATACAGAAAGTCGAAAAGCCCTCAAGGCCTAAATCATATAAGCTTTCGGCAGACACTTATAGCAAATATTTCAATGACAATGACACCGAGGAGCACATAAATTCGGTTATCCAAGCTGCACTGGAACAGTATTTCCGTGAGAAATAAGTTGACAGTGAAATAATGATATGGTATAATGTTTAAGATATAATCAATATCTTAGCTGACAATGCTACAAGATTTCAGAGTAAGGAGAACATCTATGACTAAAACAAAATTTATTGCAGTAGCAGCTGCTGTGTTACTGACCACCATGGCAACTGCCTGCGGAGACCAAAAAGCCAATACAGATACATCTTCATCTGCTGTAACTACTTCATCAGTATCAGAGTTGGAGAACACGGAAGCAACTCCCAAAGACATCACAGCAATAGATCCGTTTGACGGGTTAAATGTTGTCTTTAATGGTGATAATGGCAGCGGAACGGTAGAAATGGAATACACCGGTAATAATGCTTTTATTCGGGATAATGTAAGATTCCATTGCGATTCTCCGAACTCGACAAAACTTTCTAACGGAGATGTAATTTCTGTTTCAGCACGCTGTACTCCAAAAGATCTGCAGGAAAACAATCTGGAATTATCTTCCACAGAAAAGGAATATACAGTAACTGAACTTGGCGGATTCGTTGAAGTGCCGGATGGATATGATTTCTCAGAAATAGATGCCATTATGGAAGATGGCTTCTTAAGAGGCAAATGGGAAAATATGTGCGGCATAGGTAAGATCATCAATGACGTATCTGAATCAGATGCAATAGAATGGCAGATAAATGACCGGTCATACACCTTATATGAGAAAAAATTATATCTGAAAAATAATAACCCCGTTCCGAATTACTATTATATATTTTATAAATTGGACTTTGATTGTGAAAAGATAGATGGTGTCTATGTAGATAACCCTGATTCAGAATACGAATATGGAGATATCGTGCATTGGAAGGGCCTTGCAGTTGTACAGCTTGCATCTTTATATGCGGATAATCATTCAATGATCGTTAAATCCAATTTTGAAAATGATATCAACTCTTTAGACAGCCAGATAATTTATTTTTGTAAAGATGAAACTGCATTAGAAGACAAAATAAACGAAGAGATGAGCAATTATCAAAAAAGATTTGATGCTGTTTATGATGTAAAGTAATATGTTTTATCATTGGACTGCTGCATTTCAATATGAAGTGCAGCATTTTTTTATTGTTTTTTTCTAATTCAAAAAATCGCAATAGCAATAGAATGTTTACACAACTTTTACAATTATAAAAAAGGCAACTTTTTTGTCTCTTTTTGTCCGTTTTGGAATGATTTTGACTTATATTGGCATATTTTATCCGATTTGGCTTTTTTTCAAATGTGATATAATATAAATACATAAATTTGGAGGAAAAAAGCCATGAAAATAAAATTAGTTGCTTGCATATGTTGTGCTGCATTAACGTTTTCTGCTTGCATTGGCAGTAACGAAAATGTGTCCGAACAATCTGATTTATCATCGGAAGCAATTCAATCTACACTTGCAGAAACGGAGACACCCGTATATGAATTTACCGAAAGCGACAAATTGGTGGCAAAATGGTTTTCGGAATATATCACTGATCCGGATAGCTTTGCTGATATAACCGACTATCAATATTATGCACGCACTCTTAACCTGGAGAAAGATTACTTTCTTTCTTCTGATTTATGGCAGGTGTATTATAATCCTGAGATAAATCTTAACCGTGATATCGACTGCAAAGATGTTTATCTTATACGCATAGACCCTAATAAGCTAATGGATATCTATTCTGCCAGAATGGGAATGTCAGTAGATGAACTCTGCAAGGGGTTAGCGGTAACTAAAGAGCAATTATATTATAATTGGGGATTTATGCCTTCCTCTATTGATTACGAAACAAAGCATAATAACGGCGAAGTTACGTACTCTGAAAAAGAATCAGAAATATTCGGGGCATTTAATGGTGAAAACCGTGTTAACGTGATGAAAACACATCTTCTTGAAGTGAGCTATGATGGGGATATATCTTATAGCAGTAATGTTTCAGATCGGCTGAAAATAAAGCGAAGAGATATGCTTCACGCATATTCAGATGATAATTATTTATACAGTTCTTACAGTGATAATGAAAAGTCAGCACAAATCACAGTAAACGGCATCGGAATACGTGCAGTTATTCCGCTTACCATTCCAAATGCCTGGAACAACGCAGAAACGGATCAGGCAATTACTCCTATGATAAATGTTTCGCCTTATGCTTACGGTTGTACAGATGCAGATATTATCCCTATTACTGATTATTTGAATATGGAGGATTGACTTAAATGATAGGTGAAGATGCAGTAAACAGCACTACGGCTATGCTTGAAAAACTTATGCAAATTATCCTTGAGATAATCAGAATGCAAAGAGACAGCCAGAGATATAATTCCCGTGAAGCAGCTAAATCATCTAAAGAGAATGCCAAACAGCCAAAAATAAAATTTGGCGAGATGAAAAAAACAGAATATAAAAAAATGCTCAATGCAGGAGATAAAATGCACCGAATTGAGGTTGATAAAAATCAGCTTGAAGGGCTGAATAAAATAGCCAAGGAGATAGGTGCCAAATACTGGGTTATGAGTACAGAAGGTAATACAGCTTCGGTAATTGTTCCAGAAAAGTTTTTTGTTCAAATGCAGGGAGCATTGGAGGAAGCTACCAAGTTACAGCTTACTAAATCGCCTCAGTCACTTGCTGTACATAATGGTGCAGAAATCATATCAGCTGAGGATATTGATATGGCTAAGGCAGTGCTTAGTTATCATGCCATTCCGACGGCAACCTTTAAAACCGATGGCGGCTACATGAATATTGTATCATCTGATTTTGACGGACAATATAAAGCGGCCATGCAGGAGATTTCAAGGCTGAAAGATGAACTGAAAAATATTGATATTACAGTATTTGAGCAGACAATGCCATTTGAATATATAAATAAGCTTGACACAAAAATTATTGAAGCCACTCAGGAAATGGCACAATATATTAAATTAAATGTTCCTGAGGCAGAGCTGCTCAGGACAGAAAGCGGAGAAATTGCCGTTAAATATCCTGCTGCATCAGAAGCACAAATACAGAATTGCATAACAAACTATTCTAACGACATAGCAGCTGCACAGGACTATCAGGCTGTGATAATTGATAATACCATCAATATAAATCGTGATAAGCTGCTTATCAGCGAAAATACATCTGAATATTTTACAAGAGTACCAAATACAGCCGGACAGGACTACATAAAAATAGCTAAAGACGATTCCGCTCTGACCGATGGCAAAACCATATCTGCCAAGATAGATTACGATAAAACATATCAGATATTTGATAAAGACGGCAATCTTAAATCCGAATTGTCCGGTAGAGATCTTGCCGCAAAATATAATACCAAAAGTCGGTCTGCCAACAAGAAAACTGATATCAGGCGCTATAACAATGATTCGCTTGATCGAATTGAAGTATATAACGCCAAAGAAAATAAGCTTGTCAGAATCGGAATAGAAAATGCCGATGTGGTACGCAAAAATTTGCTTGATTGCGGGATAAGTCCATTTGCGGCCGAAAAACTTCTGGCAGATATAGATAATTCACTTTCAGATGATTATAAATCCGTATTCAAATATAATCCGCCTTCTATACAGAACAGTTTCAGTGAAATAAAAAGCGATATGCTTGAACAGTATAAGGTGGCTGAAAAAATCAGCTCTGCTCAGCTGGTTGATGGCTTCAATGATACATTAGGTAAAAAATGCTGTGTTTTTGATAAAAGAATAAATGAATATGTTCTCGTCCCCGCACAGGAAAATCGTTTAAAAACAGCGCTGGCACAGATGGGCTACGATGTTTTACAGACAAATGTAATAGTCTCGGAAGCGCAAAAATCTTACTCTCCAAGCGGAGCTACTCTTGAACGTGAAGATATTCACGCACAGAGTTTTGAGACCGGAAATGCGGAAGTCAGTGCATATAAGTTCTGTAACGATGAGCATGGCATTATACTCATTAAGCAAGAGATTACTGATACTGACGTATCTATAAAATATGCCGATATAAATAAGGATACTACACGTCCTGAAATTGAAAAAGCATTAAAGTCCGAATTTCATATGCAGGATGCGGCATCTATCGCAGAATTGCTGAACTGTATGGAAAAGGAACAGCTTATTTCCAAGGCAGTTTCCACCATTACTAAAGACGGCTTTGAGATCTCCCAGGTATCATCAGATTATTTGAAAATATCAAAGGATAGCTCCACTTTAATGCTGGATAAAAACAAGGTCGAAATTAAGCAGCTTTCCAATGCGTTTGGAATAACAGAAAAACAGGCTGATAAGCTTAGCAACAGTCTCAGTAAATCATTGAAAGCTGCCGATAGGAAAGAGAAAAGCCAGACCCTTAATGAGCTCAAAAAAGCTGCTAAAACGGCTTATGAGAATATCAATGCAGAGAAAAAAAACAATGCAGCAGAAAAAAATGTTTCAGTCGAAATTGACAGGAGATAAGCTATGTCAGAAAGTAAAAAAGGTTTTCCTCAAAAGAAAAAAGCATCTGATTTTATAATTTATGCTGTTATTGCAATAGTTCTTGCGGCTGTCGGTGTATGGGGCGGCTATGTTTTGCAGGAAACAGCCAATATGAAGGGCGAGGTAAATTTTCAAAAAGCATTAGACCGATCCGGAGACTATATGAATTTGAATAGCTTTCTTTTTGCTATTATATCAGCTTTGACAGATAACGGCATAGCAAAAAAAGGCGGAATGTATGGAGGAATGGCAGGACTTCTCGTTTTTACTTATCAGTTATCCAAAACCCCGAAGCGTTTTCACCGAAAAGGTGAGGAACACGGTTCGGCACGATGGGGAACTGATAAAGAAAAACTTATAGGCGGAGATGCAAATGATTTTTATAATAATGTCATTCTTGCTGATGATGTTTTCATTGTAGTAGATAGAAAAAAACGAGATATGAATGCACTGTCCCCTAAAAAGCGAAAAGCAGCAGAGCAAAAAAAAGAGCAGGAAAAAAAGCAGAATGAAATCAGACTTGCTAAACTGAAAGAAAATATAGAAGCTTATCGGCTTGAAAATTCCCCAGTGGGGAATGACAAGGAGTGATTGAAATGAGTGCTGCATATGAGATAAAAAATGGCAGACTGATACGTTGCAATATTTCTTCGGAAACTGTTGAAATTCCTGAAAATGTTAAAGCAATAGGCAAATTTGTTTTTGCTTTGAACGAAACCGTTAAAAATGTGATTTTACCTTCCAAATGTACTCACATCGACAAGGCTGCATTCTTCGGCTGCAAAAACCTTGAAAATGTGTCAGCTGAATACGTAGTATCTATTGGAGAATCAGCATTTGAGGAATGCAGCAAGTTGGAAAACATTTCCGTAGGCAGATGTCTTAAAAATATCGGCAAGTATGCTTTTGAAAAATGTTTTTTAATGAATATGATTGGTGCAAATGACAGCTATGCCGCAGAGTATGCCTATAAAAATGATATATTTTTTTATATATCAGGCAATGATGTAAGAGAAAATGAAGTAATGTCAATTGCCGATGTGGCAAAGATGAAAAAAGCAACTGAAAAGATAAAGCCGATGCTTAGTCTAAATACGCTTATTTTAGGCGGAACAGGAACAGGAAAGTCACGATTTTTCGTAAAGCCGAATCTGTTGCAATGCAATACTTCATATGTTGTTACTGATCCTTCCGCTGAACTGGTCGAATCCTGCGGTAAAATGCTAAAAAAAATGGGCTATGAAGTCAAAGTGTTTAATATAGACCATATGGAAAACAGCTGTAATTATAACCCTTTTCATTATATCAGGGACTATAACGGTAATATTGATGACAATGCTGTTATCAAAATGATAAAGACTTTTATGATGAATACCAAGGGCGATGGGGGCGGCGAGCAATTTTGGGAAGATTGTACGCAGATGCTTCTTTCTGCTATATGTTTTCTTCTCGTAGAAACAGCCACGGAAGAACAGCAGAATTTTTCCAATGTTCTTGATCTCATTCATAAGGCAAAGGTAATTGAAGGTAAGGAAGAGGAAAAGTCGGAGCTTGATCTGATGTTTGACAAGCGAAAAGAAGATGCACCAAATGCCTTATCTGTTCAGTATTATGATGAGTTTAAGCAGGCAGCAGGAAAAACAATGCAGTCTATCCTTATTTCAACTACAACAAGGCTTCAGTGCTTTAAGCTTGAAAAAGTCCGTAACCTGACGTGCATGGACAACATAGAGCTTGATACGGTCGGTGACAGAAAAACTGCGCTGTTTATTATTATACCTTCAACAGATAATACATATACGTTTCTTGCGGCGATGATGTATAGACAGCTTTTTGATAGTCTTTACAGGCGTGCAATATCAAAATATCACGGACGTTTGCCGTATCACGTCAGGTTCCTTCTTGATGAATTCGCAAACTGCGGTAAAATACCCGATTTTGAAATGATTATTGCGACCTGTCGAAAGTTTGAGATATCTGTACAGCTCATTTTGCAGAATCTCTCGCAGCTGAAAAGACTTTACGAGAAGTCCTGGGAAGAAATACCAGGTAACTGCGATACAACCATATTTCTTGGCGGTAAAGATCAGGCTAATAACGAATACATTATGAAAGAGCTTGGCAAGGAAACAATAGATACAATGAATATAAACAAAACTAAGTCCAAACAGGGATCTACATCGTATAACGATGGCATTATGGGTAGAGACCTAATGACACTTGATGAGTTAGCCACTATGCCCAATAACGAATGCCTTGTCCTTATCCGAGGATTCAGACCATTCAGGACAAACAAATATGATATTGTAAATCATCCTCGATATTATATGCTTAAAGATGCTAACCCTGAAAGAAATTCCTTTTATCTCGAACAGGAAATCCATACAGCTGAAGAACCTGAAATAATCGACCTGTCAGAATATATTGACGATAACTCTACTATTGAGAATGAAAGTTATAATGTTACAATAAATCTTATTTCATCAGATAGTGATATAATCGTACCTATATCTGAGATCAACAAGGATGTAAGTCCTGAAATCAATTCTTTGTTTAAAGATGTTTCGGGAATATATTCAAAGACAGCCTAATTCCCCAAAGGGGAATTGGTCAGAAAGGAAACTCTATCATGAAACTTGAACTTGATGACAGGGAAAAACTAAAGATATGTGATGATATTTTTGATATCTTAAATCACGGCGGAGAAGTAATTATCAGAAAACGCAGCAAAAACGGCGAGAAATATCTCGAAATCGCAGAGCAAAAAATTACATTAAAAAGCAAGATGATAACAGCTAATAAAATTTAATAGGCATATCCGAATGGGGATATGGAACAGCTGATGGAGCTAAACGGTATAGCGATATATCGTTTAGCTCCATTTTTTATTTAGCATATCATCGGGAAACCGATCGATATAAAAAATCTAGGAGGGTGTTCAAAATGAACAGAATTGAAAAGATTGAAGATGCTGCAACAACAGCAGGAGCAAAGGCAATGGTAAAGGCTACTAACTGTGTGGGAAAGCTTATGACCAAGAGGGCTGGCAAAATTCTTGTAACTTTGCCTCTTGCGTTATCTCTCATGGCTGTAACCGTATTTGCAGACGGTGGAACTAACGGAGGAGCAGAAGGAACCATCAATACGATTATCGGCTTACTCAAAACATGGATTCCCCGTCTTGGTGCGCTATTAGTTGTTGTCGGCGGCATTCAGCTTGGAATCGGCTTTAAGGACGATGACCAAACCGGTAAAACTCGTGGTATGCAGTGCATGATCGGCGGTGCTATCGTAGCAGCTATTGGCGCATCGGTATCGTTCTGATGAATCCCTACTCTCGGCGCAGGCAAAATATCTTGCCTGCGCTATAAGTTGGTTGCGAGGTGAATTTATGGAAATATTTAAAGATAATGCCTTAGCATATGCTGATTTGATAAGTTCTATCATTAACAGCTTCAAGGCAATTATTCTCAACATACTTGGTATCAATATCTATGATGCCAATATTGTTACAACCGGAATAGAATCTGCTGCTCTTTCTCTTGCAGGACTTTTTCTTGCAATGGAAATGATCTCAATGATATCTGAATTCAGATTTGAACGCATTGAAGATGCTATACGATTATGGATAAAATTGCTATTCGCCAAAATTATAATAGAAAACTCTTCAAATATTATAGGCAGCATTTATGACCTTTTTAAGGGCCTTGGTGTGGTAAGTATTGATGATGGTTTTTCAAAAATAAGCGGAAGCATAGGTAACATCACAGAAGCAGCTATTGCACCAAACAAAGGATTATTAGGTGAAGGATATATCTTTTCGTGTATCGTCTTATTGATAGTGACTCTTGTAGTCTCCGCTCTGCTTATAATGCTTACCGTAGAAATAATGGGAATAGTATTTGAAATTGGAATACATCAGGCAATAGGCCCTATTGCAATATCTACTTTATGCAACTCAACGGCCCGATCCACAGGAATTGCGTTTATAAAATCCTATGCAGCTGTCTGCTTACAGACAACTGTCATTGGAGCAATCTTTACCGTATATGTTAAATTTGCAGACAAATTTATTGTAAGTGATTTATCAGAAAAAATAGCAGGCGTAGGCGCATTTGGAATTATGTTTAGGTTCTTATCTCCTGTTCTGAGCCTTGCTGTACTATGTATAACTGTAAAAAAATCCGGCGATTTGACCAAACGAATGTTTGGAGCTTAATGGAGGGACACATATGGGTGTAATGAAAAGAAAAATTCCTGCGGAAATAACCTCATTTAAAGAAAAATTTTTCTTTGGATTAACAGTAAGGCAGCTTATATGCGGCGCAGGAATATTGGCTCTGGCCATACCCACAGGAATATTCGGAAGTAAATTTTTCACGCAGGATACTGTTGGATGGATCATTTTAATTGAAGTTGTTCCTCTTGCCGCCATCGGTTGGTTTAATTATAACGATATGCCCATCGAAGTTATCGGCAAAAAGGCTATAAGATATTACGTAGAATCTCAAAAGAGAAAACTAAAATTTAAGCCTTTCGAAGTCAAACTGCATGAAACTCTCATAGATATTGAATATTCTGAGTTATCCAATGAACGTTCGGAAGAGCTGAAAAGATTAAAAGGAAAGAGGTCAAAATAATGGATAGTCCTGAAATTATTGCAACTACCCCTACTTCCGAATTTATAACTTCATTTTCTGATGTGTCAAGCAGCGTATCTGCATTATCAGAAGAAAATAATGAAGTTACTGTTAGCACACAAGAATTTACAAGCGAAACCTCAGCAGAAACCCTTGCTGCTGAAACGTTAATTTCCGAAGTAATATCCGAATCTGAAACGACCAATACAGTCATTGAAACACTTCCGGCTGAAACAACAGTAATCGGCACAACTTCCGTGACCGCTTCCGAAAGATATTCCACATCTGTTTCCAATGACAAGTTCAGCGCTGGATTTTTTGATAATACGAACATTATAACTGCTTTTGCACTTGCGATAGCAGGTACAGCTGCAATAGCATTATTACATAAATCAAATAGAAAAAGACATTCTCCGGAATACGAACCCCAAAACGCCAAAGAAAGAGACAAGGCTCGTATCAATGAACGCAACGCTATAAAAAAGGCTAAAGCAAAAAAAGAAAAAGAGCAGTCAGGCGGTAAGAAAAAGCTTAAAATTTCTCGTACCGTGGCAGAGACTATACCTTACAAGAAAATACTTGATAATGATATATGGCTTCTCTCCGATCACATATATTCAAAGGTGTACACCATCGATGACATAAACTACAATATGGGCGATGAGGTGCAGCAGAATGATATGCTTGAAAACTACTGCACTTTTCTCAACACCTTAGATGATACGGTTGATTGTCAGATTTCAGTATGGAACAGCACCATCAACATTAAGGATTATGAAAGTAAGATACTTGTTAAGAGAGCCAATGATGGATATGATGATGTCCGCCAGGAATACAACGATAAGGTCTTGCATGAAAATCTTTCCAAAGGTCAAAATGCCATCAGAAAACAAATATTCATTACTATGACAATAAAAGCTCCGGACAATGAGGTGGCACAGCGCAAATTCAACACTATTGATCTTGAAACTAAGAACAGCTTTGAACGTATTGGAAATACCAATCTTCGTCCTCTTTCAAACCAGGAACGTATTGAACTTCTTAAAGATGTTTTCGTTGGAGCAGATGTAGCTATTCCAAAGCTTACTAAGGAGGACATCGACAAGGGACTTGATAAGGTCTATTGTGCGCCTGACTATTTTGAATTCAAATCCGATTATTTTATGTTCGGAGAATTTTATGCCAAATGCGTATTTATAAAGGAGTATCCTTCAACTGCCAATGATAATATTCTCAACGATTTGATTGCATCAAATATTCAGATGCTTGTTACTACAAATGTTTTTGCACATGACACGGCGGAAGCACGTAAACTTGTACAGCGACAGATAACGGCGATTGAAACCAATATGGCACAGCGAGAAAGCGCAGCAGCTAAGGCAGGCAATTTCTCGGCACAAATGCCGGTTAAATTCCGTAATCAGATAGAAAGCTATAAAGGCCTGTATGATATGCTTACCGTCAATGATCAGAAGCTCTTTAGCGTTGCGACTATTATTATGGTTATGGCTAAGGATTATGACAAGCTGAAAACAAATATGGAAGTAGTAGCCTCTGCCCTCAAGAGAAATGGCTGTATGTACGGTGAGATGAAATGGCAGCAGGAAGACGGAATGTGCGATGTTCTTCCTATCGGAACACAGCGTAAATTTGAATGGAGCAGATCGCTGCCTACAGAAAGCATCGGAATCTTTGTTCCTTTCAATGTCAAGGAAGTACAGCAGGAAGGCGGTATTTATTACGGATTAAATAAGCTTTCCAATAACCTTATTTCTTTCAAGCGTATAGAATCCTTAATAAACCCTGCCGGATTTATTTTAGGTTGTCCCGGTTCAGGAAAATCCTTTGCTGCCAAGCGTGAAATGCTTGCCGTGTTTCTAACCGACCCAAGAGCCAATATCATAATAATTGACCCTGAGCGAGAATACCCCTCAATAGTAAATATGTTTGGCGGCACTTCAATAAAAATATCTACCGGCTCAACCAATTATGTAAATCCATTTGATTTTGATATAGCCCTGCTTGAAGATGATGACATAGATGTTATTTGTGATAAATGTCAGCTCATAACCTCGTTTATATCCATTATGAACCCCAACCGAAGCCTTACGCCGCAGGAAGTGTCCTTCATTGACCGCTGTGTCCGACTTGCTTATGTTAAGTCGGGATACTTAAAAACATTGGACAAAGCGGATATGCCTACATTAGGAACATTTCGTGATGTAATGCGGAATGAGACGGAAGACGTTGATGAAAAGATGAAGCAGGACCTCCTTATCACGCTTGAGATGTATGTTGATGGTTCAGCCAAATACTTCAATAATCAGACAAATATCGAAGCGGACAACCGTCTTATTTCGTATGACATCAAGGATCTTTCCGGTGTACTGAAAACACAGGCTATGCTTTTGGTGCTGGATAATGTATGGAATCGGCTTTCAGCCAACAGGGATAAGGGCGTACCAACGTGGATATACATTGATGAAATTCACGTTCTTTTCAGAGATCCGTACTGCTTGCAGTTTATCAGAGACTTGTACAAACGTGCAAGAAAATACGGCGGCGTGCTTACCGGTATTACTCAAAACGTTGAAGATCTGCTGAGAGATGATGACTGCCGCACCATGCTGTCAAATTCTGAATACCTTATGCTTCTCAAGCAGTCTCCTGCTGACAGTATAAAATTGCAGGAGACTTTACACTTCACAGACAGTGAACTGTTTTATGTAAATAATATCGGCGCCGGCGAGGGTCTTATGGTTCTTGGCTCAAAAGATAAGATTCCTTTTTGGGATAAATTTCCTAAAGATACTAAGCTTTATAAATCAATGTCCACATCGTTCTCGGAGACGCAGGCTCTTATGGATCAAAAGGAATTATAAAGGAAGGAACTTGTATATATGGATAAAAATGTCCACCTTACTGATAAAAATGAACGTGCAAGGAAAATATACAGGGTAAAAATGATGACTGGAAAGCAGCGGCATTTGAAGGCTAAAAAAGAACAATCCTCTTTTTCTGCTTCTTCATCTAAATTGCCCGAAGACAAGAAACACAATACGCAAATGCAGTTCAGTACATATCAGAAAAAGGCCGCTGAAATCAACGAAAAAATCAAAACCGATATACAAGTTAATATCGAAACCTCTAAACGGCAGGCTGCTGTATCTAATCAAAGCAAAAATACAGCAGCACAGGCCAATAGTATGGCAAAAGAAGCAGCATCAAGGCTTGAAAACAAGCTAAAAGCCGATGTTGCCATAAACAGAAAAACCCCGGGTGATAATTCAAATTCCCCAGTGGGGAATAAAAATAAAGGCGTATCCAAATCACAAAAATCAAGATTTTATCTGAATGCTCATCAGAAAGAAAGAGCTTATCGTATTAAGCCTGATAATGAAGCAAGAAAGCGCTTCCAAAAGGCTGCTCAGAATACGGACAAAGAATATATAAGGCTCAACACAGCTATTGGTAAGCAATATTATAAAATTTACAAATACCGGGAAGCTCAAAAAAGACTTGACAATAACTCATCTGTTTTGCCTTCTGACATCATCAATGTAGCAGAAAATATTGTCGATGTTTCTTCCAAGGTAACTAATGCTGTAAATAAAAACAGTACCGGAGAAGCTGTCGCTTCTCTTGCAGCTGTACCCACAGAAATTGCTGCAAAGAAGATAATTGAAAAGGCTGCGCAAAAGCATAAATCTATTGAAAAATTAGAACATATTGCCGGTGCCGCAGCCAGTATTGCATCCGGCGTTGATTCTCAGGACAGTGTTGGGGCTGCCACATCTGCCGCAATTACTTCTGTCCCAAAATATTACGTGTCCCAAAAGGTTACTAAAACTATAAAAAAGGGACTTGATGATCATTACAAAAATAGCCAGGAAATTAAACGTGATAAGCTTAGAGCCAAACAAAGACAGGCTGCTCAAAGAGCAGAACAGCTGAAAAGAGAACAGGCTCAGCGTCAAATAAAAATAAATATATACAAGACAGAACATGGTATCACATCAAGCGGAAATAGTGCCGCTCAAAATATACGAGCAATTATAAACTCGGGGGGAAATGCAGCCAAAAAGGCGGCAATCGCAAAATCATCATCAGTTATTGTCGCAGCGGCAGGCAGCTTATTGGTCCCGATAATTTGCGTTATTGTTGTAGTGGTAATACTTGTTGCCCTATTTGCATGGATGTCACCGCATACAACAGAATTGTACAACGATACCACTGGCGAGTATGAATTAGTGGAACTGAAAGAACAGAAGGAAATACTTCAGGGATATATAAAGTACATACAGCAATATTTTGATAAAAAGCAGCTGGAGATACTGGAGATTGTTGATTTTCAATTTGGCGGATTTGAACCTGACGAATATGATTATGACAACCCCAAAATAACAATGTCGCATCTGTATCAGGATAAAATTTATGTAATATCCTCTAAAAAGGTGATAGTGGGTATTGGAGGAGCCTCCGATCCGGTAGAGGTTACTACTCCCCTATATACAGAAAGCTATTACAAAAAATATCCTGATGGTGTATATAAAACCACGCCGGAAAATGCTGAAATGACATATACCATTATGGACACTACATTTCCGCTTGAAGAAATGCTGAATAAATGGTCATTGGGATATGATGGCAAAGCAACAGAGCGCACGCCATACTTTCAATCGCACTATACGCTTGATACTCCTACATTATATAGTGGAATGGATATAACTAACCTGGTTATACATCAATATGATGGTGCACGATTAGTACGGCAAGCACCTGCCACAGAGTGGGTAGCGGAATACGCCGAACTGTATGCCAGAGCATTCAAAGAAATGAATAATGGAGATGGAGCAAATCCCAACACAACCACCGAATTCAGAGACTTTGTTGTCATTTCTAAGGGGTGTACTCCAAACCCACCTGCTGAGGATCCTACTACACTCAGCCGTATGGATAATCATATATGGGCACTTAATCAGGTGACTGAAAAATATATAAAGCTGTCCGACTATTGCGATATGGAATCCATTATCGCAATGGCGGCTGTAAAAAAATGGGGAGACATTACAGCAGCAGATTTTGACTCTTCAACCTATGATTTTAACATAAATACGTCTGATCTTGATACTGTCCTACAGCAGATATATACGTTTGATTACAGTTATCAATATGGCAAATGCCCTGAACGGGACTGTCATCGGGAAACAACCCCGGGAGGATTTGCATATAGTTGCAACAAAACGCACCAAATCCTGACAGGAAAAGTTAACAACTGGGAATATATCTATGATAACGATCATGGCGATATATCATTTGTAAAAAATAAGCTTGGAATTTCAGGCGATAAAGCGGACATTTATAATGCCTACAAGGAATTTATCTCGAATGTCTTAGGAGATACAAGCACAAAGCTTGATGATTACGAGACCTCTTTAGTTGCACAACGCAGGCTGGAAGCATTGTACGAAGCTGAACACGGCCCCAGACCTGCGATGCCGAAAAACATACATCACACTATCTACAAGGACTATTACGTTAATAATGATGGCTCTACTGACCCTAATCAGCACTATTTCATACGATTGGCATGGGATAAAGTCAAGGAAGCAAATTCGTACATAGTTTATGAGTATGATGTACGAAACGATAAGTATATACGCTGTGCAGGCACTACGACAGATATGGGATTATCTATTGATGTCGGAACGCTGATGACATATACCACGTATTTTGAAAATGGCGTGCAAAAGTCAAAGTACGAATATAGAGCAGCCACTAAGAATTACCTGATACTTGCAGTCAACGATAATGGCTACAGCAAATACGATGCCGCAGATGTTTATACTGTCACAATCGTCCCGGATGGTATGACACCATAAACCATAAGAAAGCGAGGTAGAAAACAAAATGGGAAAATTTACGGATTGGCTGAAAGTGCAAATAAAGAACCCGAAGTTTTATATAAAGCTTTTTGCTGTTATCTTAACATTTGGGATACTGCTAATGCCTAAAAATACGACATTTCAAAGTGCAGAAAGCGATTCTTCGGAAACAACCTCTTCATCCGAAACCGAACAGCAATCAGATACACCCGAAGATCCTGAAAACAAGGAAAATACCGAAAAAAAGCATGAATTTCATATAGGAACAACTAATATCATAGGCCTTGCAGGCGGAATTATTGCTCTTGCAGCAGTTAAGTATAAGGAACATAATTTCATTAACAATCGTAAATAATAGGAGGAGAAAAATGGCTGTACATAAACTGATAATCGCCGAAAAGCCCAGCGTTGCAGAAGCGATAGCACATACGGTGGGTGCAAGGGATAAAGTATATGCAAAGGAAAGCAAAAATTTTTGCTATGAAGGAAACGGATACTACGTTGCCAATGCGGCAGGTCATCTTTATTGTGTCGGTAAGCCCGAAGATTATGGATATAAGGAATGGAATATAGACACCCTACCTTTCTTTCCTGAACTTTCTGTACACGAGACCGAAGATAAACAGGGCCTGCGAAATATGCTTACACTGCTTATGGCAAGGGAGGACGTTTCAGAAATAATCTGTGCAACAGATGCCGGACGTGAGGGCGAGCTTATCTTCCGCCATATCTATGAGGCTAATCACTGCACCAAGCCCGTCAAGCGCTTGTGGTGCAATTCAGTGACAGATGAAGCCATAAGGGCGGGGCTTAATTCGCTCAAACCAATGTCGGATTATGACAATATGTACACGGCTGCACTTACACGGGAAAAGCTTGACTGGTATATCGGAATAAATTTGTCTCGCCTTTATGGCATTATGGATAAATACAGCCACAAAATAGGCAGAGTCAAAACCCCTTTGCTCAGTATCATTGTACAGAGAGATGAAGAGATAGAAAATTTCATTTCCAAAACAAGTTACAGGCTTGTGCTTTCAAACGGTGCTGTATCACGGGAGGTGTTTGACGATAAGTCTGCGGCGGAGGAAATGCTTCATAACAGCTCAGGAAAGCTTGTGAATGTCATATCCGCAGAAACAAAAGAAAAGACTGAAAATCGTCCTGAACTTTACAACCTGGCTGCATTGCAGATGGATGCAAATGATATGATCGGGCTTACAGCCGCCGAAACGCTTGAAATAGCACAGAAGCTTTATGAAAAGAAGCTTATCACATATCCGAGAACAGACAGCAGATATATTTCGGATGATCTTATACCTGATGTGAAAAAATTTATAAAACTTATCAGCGAATACGGCAAGTCAGAAACCAATGTCAGAGCAAAAACTCTTTTGGATAAGGGACTTAATCTTGACAGCAGGATTGTTGATAACACAAAAATCAGCGATCATCACGCTTTACTTCCTACACTTAACGCTGCTCAGGATATATCTCTTTCAGAGAATGAGAGCAAGGTGCTCGATATTATAATCAATCGTCTGCTTATGGGTGTAGATTCAAAATACAGATATACAGAAACATCATATGAATTCTGGTGTGAGGATATTACATATGACCTTGTATTCCGAAAAGCTGTTGATATGGGATGGAAAGCATATTGCCCCAATGCTGAAAATGATAATGCTCAAAGCCTTCGATATGAAGAGGGCAGCAGCTTTGAAGCGGAGTTGTCATTGAAAGAATGTGTTTCTCAGCCGAAGAAACATTTTACTGATACCACACTCATATCAGTTATGGAAAATATTGATAACCGAATTGACGATAAAAGCCTTAAGGCTGCGGTAAGCGGTAAGGGTATCGGAACGTCTGCAACCCGTGCGGCAATCATAGAAGACCTTATTGCGGCGGATTATATATCCCGAAAAGGCAAACAGGTAATTTCAACTCAGTTCGGGCGTGAATTTATCGCATCAATTCCTGACAATCTTAAATCCGTTGAACGCACTGCTGAATGGGAACAGTATTTTGATGATATCCAGTCTAAGGGAAAATCTCCTGAACAGCTCGAAGCAGATGTGAAAGCCTTTATCAAAACCACAGTTATTTACGAAAAGAGCAGCGGAAGAAAGCCATTATCACACACCAATCCCAATGCACCTGAACGCAATGCTCTTGGCATTTGCCCCCGATGCGGAAAAAATATTTATGAGGGTAAACTCAATTTTTACTGTGAAGGCGGCAGGGACTGCGGCTTCTCTCTTTGGAAAAGAAATAACAATGTCACAACTGAGATAACAGCTGAAAAAGCCAGAAAGCTTTTATCTGGCGAAGCAGTTCCGCTAAAGGCAGTAAGCAAGGAGGGCGAAGAATACACTGCATCGTACAAGTTAGAAGATAAAGGAAAATATATAGATCTTGTCCGTCAAAAAGCAGAAAAGCTTCCAATAGGAAAATGCCCCAGATGCGGAAAAAACATTTATGAGGGAAAACTCAATTTTTACTGTGAAAGTGGTAAAGACGGCTGCGGATTTACTCTTTGGAAAGAAGATAAATTCAATGGCATTACAATATCAGCTAAAAATGCTGGAGAACTTCTTACAAAAGGTAGTTCTAAAATAAAAAAGAAAACTCTTGACGGAACCGAAACAGCTGAGTATAAGCTAAAGGATACAGGCAAATACATCAATCTTGTCAAGGGTTAATAAAAGCTGAACAGCGATAAACTGTTCAGCAATTATCTGCATAAAAAAGCAACAAAATATTAACACGTATTTAAAGATAGGAGGAATCCGCTTTGGGAGTATATCGTGATTATATATCTGATGACACTGATATGCAGACCATGCTTTTTCGGTATTCCATAATGGTTGATGTCTTTAATGCACATCTGCCAGCGGAACTCAAGTGTCAGTATCATTTATCAGATGATCTGAAAAAGAAAATACTGAGGCAGCCGTATTCCGAACAGAATGACAGGTTGATTTTGCTGTTCGGAATGGGCATCATCGGAGAAGCAACTCTTAAAGAGCTTGTACTTCACAATAAAACTGATTTTCTTTCAGATGTTATAAAGCTTGAAGACAGGGTACGAACTGATGAAGATAAGAACGAATCCGAAAGGCTCTCATATGAAACCCTGGAGCAAATCATTTTACTTTGTGCCAACTCTCAAAAATTTGATGAGTTTTCTCCTTTGCCCTTTGAGCAGGCAGAAAAGCTTATATCAAACAGTCATATCTTCATTGAAAATGGCTTTGTAAAGTGTGATAAAGATATGGCTATGCTCGTAAATGAATCCGGAGGGCAAATGGGATATTATGACGAGAACAGTGACAGTATTTTTATCGAAAAGCCTGAATATGTTGCCGCTGCCCTCGCTGATAATTATGATGTTTCTTCGGAAACTGCTCCTATTGTAACCGACTATAAAGCCCTTTTGTGTTATTCATATGTTTATGATCTGCTCTATGGCAGGGAGTTTATAAAGTATGCCTGCGATAACCATATTCCCTACGATGAAAATTACGCTGCTGCATATGAGAAATATCTGAAAAAGATAAAACTCACATTTGATATTAAGGCATATACGAAAAAGCGCAATATTTGTGGTAACAAGGTCAATTATTTCGATTATGCCTTTAATACAGTGGAAAACAATGAGCTTGTGCAGACCGCTTTAAATGCCGATGAGGCATATTCCGCAGAAATTGTGCTTGATGTCAATGAAAACTACACTGATGCAGAATTAACAGTCAAGGCACTGAACAAATATAAAAATTCCAGGCAGCTTCTTGATAAAACTGTTATCGAGATAATGCACGGAAAAAATATACTTCTCTATATTTACGACAGTGGTAATTTCACAGCTATTGACAGTACATCATTCAGGAACCAGTTATTTGACTTCGATAAAATTTGGAGCGTCATACAACTGTGCTCACGTGATGGAAGTCTCAAACGTGTTAATAACACAATTACCATTCCTCAGAAATATCTCAATGAAATTGAACCAAATCAGAGGGAATATGCTGAACGTATGATATCCGAGCAATATTCACGAATGCTCAGAAATAGAAGGGTTAACCCACTTGTACAATCGTTGAATGATCTTAAAGTGGCTGCCGAACAGAATATGGAGGCTATTCAAAAGGAAAAGGCGGAAAAAGCAGCACTTAAGGCGGCTGCCCTTCAGGCAAGAGCAGGAAGAAAGCCCGGCATATCATTAAATGAAAATTCAGAATCAGAAAATAATGGAGGTTAAAAGAACTATGAAAGTATTTATTTATGGATTTAACAGGAATGCAGAAATATGTATTTACGGAATATCCGGCGAGGAAGAAACTGAAAAGTTTCTTACAAAGTTTTTTGCTGACAAAGGGTTATATCTGTTGTCAGAGGAAGAAAGAAAAAAATATAACACCGATGCCGAATATGCGGTCAGCAAAGAAAGCTATGAAGCTCTGGCTCAGAACATTGAGCGCATACAGGCAGCGCTTGATGCAATCGCTGATGATGTTATCAAAACAGAATGCGACCCGAATGAGGTTTACCAGATAGATGGAAAATGCTATGTAGTATAAAAAAATTCCCCATTGGGGAATTTGGAAAGGTTAGATATGCCATTAACTCATTCTGAAAATGAGAAAATCATTCAAAATAATATTGATGATCTATCATTTCAAAAAAGAATTGATTTATATATCAATGGACAATTGAAAGTTTTTGAAACCATATCATTAGGAAAATTTAATCTTCTTAAAGCGGTTGGAGCGAAAACTGACGAACTTACTGTGAATCAAAATGTAATACGAAATAGTATTTTACCAGAGCATTCAAGGACTGCTCATCATACATCGGGTCATAACATCACAATAGACGTAATTAAAAATTTGCCTGAATTTATAAGGAATCCCATATTAGTTATGAGGGGTAATCATCCAAATACTATTACATTAATCACAGAAATAAAAAATCAAGACAATCAGAACATTATTGTTCCAATTGCCTTAGATTTAAGAAGTACCGATAGCATAGTAAACAAAATATCAAGTATTTACGGAAAAAATAACATAGAAAACTATTTGAATAAGAAACTTGACAAAATTATTGCTTATGACAAAGAAAAAACAGATAAACTGTTCACGACTATAGGATACCAATTATCCAAAACGACTTCAGTTATCTGCTTTGATAATAGTATAGCATACTCAATGAAAAATGTCAAGTATCCGATTGAAAAAAAGGAGGAAATAACTTTGAACGAACAGGAAATGATGGCTCAGATCGAAGCCAAACTTCGTAGGGAATTTGAAGCAAAGTTCCAGAAAATGGAGCAGAAGTTTGCAAGCCTTGAAGACCAGGTGCAGACGATAAACAAGTTTATGGCTGCTATGACTGAGGCTCAGGATCTAAGCAAAACCATGGCAGAAATTGAAAGCGTCACGAAGCAGATTACCGAATGCGACAAAGCTGCATTTTACTGTTATGACAGATTCACAGACAAATTCTTTGCTCAGGGCAACGATTATCGTGAATGGCAGGAAGGTCAGGCGGCAGAAACACTTAAAACTGCATTTGATGACAAGCGGATAATATCCGAAGGCGATAAAACCATTATTCCTATAGTATCATCTAACGGCGGTGCTCTTGGTGTCATTACCGCTGAAAAGGAAAATGGACTTTCGGAAAAGGAAATTGAGTTCTTCAAGCCTAACAGTCAGATAGTCAATACCATAGAGCTTGCATTGAAAAAGGAGTTCGAGCATCAGGGCAGGATCACCGATGAGCTTACTCATCTCAAAAACAGGCAGGGGCTTAATGAATATGCGGCTGATACCATTTGCGGCAGAATAAACGATAATCTTCCCGTGAACATTGTAATGTGCGATATTGACCATTTCAAAAGCGTTAATGATACATACGGACATGATGCAGGAGACACTGTATTGCGAGATGTGGCAGCAATACTTCAGGAAGGCACACGCACCGGCTCCGATTGTGCTTTCAGATTTGGCGGCGAAGAAATGATACTTATTCTTAACTGCGAACCTGAAAAGGCTTACGAAATAGCAGAACGTCTGCGAATTTCCGTAGAAAATTCCGAACACACTGTAACAGCTGCTGATGGGCAGGAAAAGAATATAAGTGTAACTATTTCTATGGGAGTATATCAGATGGCTCCTGAAATAGAAATGACACCTGACAATGCAAGAGCTGTTTTTGATGCAGAATTTAAATGCGCTGACGAATTGGTCTATAACGCAAAGGAAACGGGCAGAAACAAGGTCGTTACCACTGCCGACATTATGGACAAGGTCATCGCACAGAGAGAAAAATCAGCTGAACAGGGTGAAAAATCAGTACATACCCCTCACAAGGATTATAAGATATTCGGCACTATTTCATATAAAGATATTGTCGATAAAAAGCGGATAAACGGAATAACTGCCGAACATATTGATTCTCTTACTGACAGCCTGAAAAAATCAGGCATAGACTTTTCCGGTATAAAAGATGAGACTACCGGGAAATATTCTGTTTCGGTTGACGGCTGGGACAACCTTAAAGCAGCGAGAAACATATACAACAGTATAAAATCACAATTTACTGCCAAGGAAGCGCTCACCAGTAATATAGAATATCAGCTTAATTTGCGAAAGGACTTTGGATATCTTACTCAAAACCAGTATGATACGCTTATGTCCGAAAAAAATGACATAAGAGATACTTATATCAGCAAATTTGGCGAAGAATTTGACAGTACTAAGCTGGATAAAGTGATTAACGGAATAGTCAGTGAATGTTGCCCGCTGGCTAAAGAGGTATCAGAAAAATTACAGTCACTTTCTGAAACAGAAAAAGATGAGATATTAAAAGCTCATGCTGATTTTGAAGCTACTGCTGATGAGTTTGATGATGAAGAACTTCTTTCATACTCATTAAGCCAGGCAATTACCGATGAACGTAAAAGCACTAAGGAATTTTGTGCCGAATTAAAAGAAATAAATAATTGGGCTACTAAGGTAGAGCAAACAGCTGCTGAAAGAAGCCGCAATGATAACGAGCATGAGCAAATCAAGTAAAACAACTTTTCAGATAGCTTATATAACAGAATTCCCCATTGGGGAATAAAGAAAGAAGGTTGAAAAATGGGCGAATACAAGCGCTATACGGACGAGCAAATTGAACAGGCAAAAAACGCCGACCTGGTCGAGTTTGTGCGTTCACATGGATTTGATTGTGAAACAGTGGGAAAGGAAATTCACGTTAAGGGTTACGGCGGATTGTACATAAATCCCCAGAAAAACTTGTTTACAATTTTTTCTCAGAGTAAGGCAGATGGTTCACCTGAAGGCGGAAAAGGGCCGTTGGCATTTTGCCAGAAAGTAATGGGAATGTCGTTTAAAGATGCTATGCAGTCGCTTGTTGGTGATGCTGCGGAAGTAAAGCAATTCGTCCCCAAGAATACTGTCCCTCAGAAAGAACATCGGGAATTTATTATGCCCGAAAAATCGGATAACTGCAAGAAGGTATTCGCATATCTTATCAATCAACGTCAGCTTGACCCGAAAATAATAAGCAATTTTGTAAATCAGGGAGTATTGTATCAGGGATATGCTCAATTCGGTCAGAACGACGATGCTCCAAAGCACGAAAATGCTATCTTTCTGCATCTGAATGAAAATGGCGAGCCTTGCGGCGCCGATGTTCAGGGTATATATTCAGGCACAAGATTTAAAGGCATAGTCCCTCATGATGATACAGATAACGGATTTGTATATATCAAAGGAAATGCCAATACGGTTGATACTGTTTATCTTTTCGAAGCCCCTATTGACTTGATGTCATTTGTGGAGCTGCACCCTGAAATAGAAAATGCAAAGTTTGTTTCAATGGGTGGGCTGAAGCCCACAATCGCTATGCACTACATTGAAAGCAATATGACTGTTATATCGTGCGTTGATAATGATTGTGCCGGTCAGAAATTCAATGATAAGATCCTGAAAGAAAAAATGCAGGATTCGCTTTCAATGGCAGGCGGTTCAGATATTGATAAAAGGTCATTTACTGACAGAGACCCGCCGATCGAATACATAATTGCTGATATAAACGGTAAGCAGTGCAGCTTTTTCCTTTCGGCAGATGATTTCAAAGATGCAAAAAATTCAAAAGCGGAGATTGCACAATCCTCTTTTATTTGGGCAAACCGCAGCAATTTCCGGGTGAATCGTGAATGTGCCGAAGCCGGAGTAAAGGACTTTAATGACCTTTTAAAGCTTACCAAAAGCGGAAATTTTGCGCAAGAGGTGCAAAAAGTAACTGTATGGTCAGAAAAAGCACAGGAGAAAGCACAAATGCGCTCACAGGAACGAAGTGCGGCTATAAGTAAATAGATGTAGAGGTAATTCAATGTCACAGTCCAAAAAAGAAAATCTGCATAAAAAGATATATTACCCAGACTGTCGGGCGTATCCATCAAAAGATGCTGTGCTTGCTGATATGAAAAAGCGCAGAGATCGGCTCAGACAGCTTGTCGGATACGCTGAAAAGGAACTTGATACACTTAAATCCGCAGAATCGTTTATTTCTGCAAGAATATGCGATATCGAAAATGATATAAGGAAAGGAAAAATATAATTATGGAACAGAAGAAGTCATCAGAAAAGGTCAACAAGCTTGCAGCGCTTAAGGCAGAACAGACAAAAAGGCTTGCGGCAGTTGCGGCAGCGGAAGCAAAGGCAAAGGCTATTGCCGAAAAGATTGAAGCAGAAGAACGCAAGCAGCACGAAAAGGAAGTCAAGGAGCTTGATACACTCTGCAAAAAGAATAAGATATCCTATAAGCAGATAATATCTTTTTGCAAGTGCATTTCTGAAAAAGGCTTTACTGTCGATGACATCATATCACTTATCAGTGATGATAACAAATCCAAGGAGGAAAAATCAGAATGAGAAACGTTGTAATACTTACAGGCAGGCTTACGGTGGACCCCGAACTCAGGCAAACTCCTGCCGGAAAATTTGTATGCAGCTTCCATATTGCCGTTCAGCGTGACAAATCACCCGAAGAAACTGATTTTATCAAGGTTGAAGCATGGAACAATACAGCTCAGTTTTGCTCGAAATATTTCCACAAGGGTCAGCTTGTAGATATTTTCGGCACACTTCGCAGCAGTAAGTGGGAAGATGCCAATAAGTCCGTACACAATGAACGGACTGTATTGATAAAGGAAATATCATTTGCCCCTACAAATAATCGTAAGCCACAGGAAAGCGAGCAAAAGAGTAATTTTAACAATCCATTTGCTTCACATGAAATGGAAGATTTTACTGAGGTCGATACTGACGATCTTCCGTACTGATTCCCCAAAACGTTGACAGGAGGCATAAGATATGAATAATATCATAGGAAATACCCCTTACCGTAATATTCAGAACAAAAAATATATTGACAGCACAGCCGAATATATCGGAAAGCTTGCGGATTTTCTTGATAAGGAGCAAATCCCCTATTCGGGACGGATAAGCGAGTATAAATCCACTATTACAGTAAGCGGCGATGAAAATTTCAAAAGGGCAAGCGAAATCCTCGATAATATAAAGGCGGAAAATCCCCGCCGATTTATCGGAAACACTCAGTACAAGTATATAAGAGACAAACGCATAATTTCAATGGACGCTGATGTCGTTGATAAAATAGCTGCACGTCTCGATTCTGAGCATATAATGTACTCAGGCATTGTTGAAGGTGAAAAGGGCAGAATTACGGTCGGCGGCTCAGAAATCGAAGCTTTGGTTAAGGGCTATATTGAGCAGGAAAGAAACGGCTATGCAAAGGTTTCCTTTGAAATATCCCTTACATCTGATGCTTTTGATGAGATTTATTATTTAAGTGATAAAAGCGGAAACGCATATTATGATACTGACGGCGTTGTACCTACATTCAATTACGTTGATGATGCAGCGGAATATGCCAAGGCACATAACATTTCTATCTCCACTGATGAAGCTCAGATAAATCAGTGGAGAGAAATTGAACGTGCTGACAAGATAAGACACGATAATGCAAAGCTTGTTACCTCGTTTCCAAGAATGGGCAACGATTATCCTGACCATTTTACATACAATTCAGATGGAAACAGTTTTGAGTGGATATATTATAATCCTGATGGCAACTTTGGTGAAGGAGAATTTGTCTGCAAAGCTATATATGAACAGGATATCATCGCTGCATATAATGCCAAAATCAGTGCAGCTGACGAAACAACAGGCAGGAATGAATTTATATATTCTCTTTTCAGTTCTTGTGAGGAATATATAATAAGCTCTGACACAGAAGCGTTTACATCTGCGGCAAGAAACTATATAAACAAGCCCGAAAACACACTTGAATTTTATGGTATTGCCGAGAACAGCAGCAATATCACAGCTGTTGACAGACTGATTTCTGCACTGGAAGAAAAAAGTTCTGCTGTCCGTTCCGCCGAAGAAAGCCGCAATAATTCTGTTATCAATGAACAGAGTGATAATATCGCTATCGAAGGACATATCGGAACTTGGTATGTCATTGACAGTGATATTATAGACGGCAAAAAGATGTATCTTCTTGAAAATGAAATATACGGCGATGAATCAGCCTGCATCATAGTTGATGAATATAAAAACGTTATTATGGCTGACGTGTGGAACGGCTTTGAAGAATACTATGATAAAAATTCCCCAGTGGGGAACATCGTTCACGATGACAATCTCAGCTTATCCGAAAGGCTGTATAATATTGCCAGTCAGGAGCTTGAAGAATATGAAAACAGCCTTGATACTGCCGAAAAAGCAAAAGCAGCGGCATATGAGTTGACTGTTAAGCGTGATATATTGGCTTATATTGAATTTGACCTTTCCTCTGATATTGCTGATCCTGATGTACAATCTGCTATAGAAAATCTTATTAAAACAGGTTCTCCGCTTTCGGTATATTATAACGAGTGGCTGAAAAATGAATATGACAATCGTATGGAAGCTGTACGAATGACTGCGGCAGACGTTCACAGAACGGAAGTACAGCATATTCAGAAGAATATGACGAAAGTACTCGAAAATAAGCTGCCTGATGGAATGGCTGTTTTTAAACCTGATGTTTCAATTGCTATTGAAAATAGCTCAACAAGTATTCACGCTGCATTTGAAGAAATTAACAAAAATCACGAGTTTTCATCCGTTGCGGTGCAATTCTTAAACAGAGCAGAAAAAATTATGATGGTAAATAATTTTTCGAGTATTGATGACGTATTTTCTTCCGCAGCGATACAAAACACTTTCGGTAGCAGAGAAAGAATAGATGTAGCTCTTTTTGACGGAAAGCTGAGTGAAATAGAAGATGAACTGAAAAGATACATTTTTGCGGATACGCCCTCAAAAATTGCCATTATTACCGTTCATCAGTATGATTCACAATACACGAAATCTATCGAATATCTTTCTCTTTCTGATGCTATAAGGCAGATGAATGAATTGAAGTACACTGCTTTCTCGGAAATGGGTGAGCAGATCAGCGCTCCACGTGCAGCAGAGATTGAACAGGGAAATGATAAATGGGTATATAGCCTTGAATTTGACCTTGATTACAATACGGTAAGGATTTACACATCTACTGATGACTATATCAATATAGGAATTGAAGAGGCATTGGGCGTAGTCAGCAATCACAGCGAAGAAGAAATTATTTCAGAACTCAAAAAGGTTGCTGAAAAGGAAGAAAAACAGGCTCTCGAAAGATCCGTTGAAGAAGGCATTATCGGCTCAATGGGATATTCCATTGATGAAATGGATAAGGCTTTTGAAGCAGAAAACAGCAGAACAGACTATGGCAATAAACTCGCAGACAATGGAGTATTCATTGGTAATTCTGAAAAGAAAATTGAAAATTCCCCAGTGGGGAACTATGATGAAGAACTTAAAAAAGCGGCTGAATATCTCAAAGCTTACAATGAGAGAGAATTTGATATTTCTCCCGATGATGAGCCTTTTACAGCAGATAATCTCAATCATATTGGTTTGGGATATACAGAACTCGGTGACAATGCCGATTATAGCTTTGAAGTTGAAGCAGACCTTGAAAAGTATGAGGTGCGGTATTTTCTTGACGAAAAGCTTGTAAAAACGGATAAATATAATTCTTTGAAAGAAATGAATGAACAGGAGCTTTCAAATCTTGAGTTTGACTATTTTGTCAGCGAAGGAAATGAGATGCTGGATAAAATGATTGAATCAGGTGAAATGATTATTCCTGATGTGAAAAAAACAGATGTACAGAAAATAACAAATGAAAAAAACAGCTATATGATCGTTGATGATGTTCGTCACGCTATCAACGAGCTTTACAACGGCACGGCAGCAGAAGCGTATGACTGGGAAAACTATCATTCAGCTTTTATGTCTGTTCTCAATGCCAATGTTCATAATGATATTTCTTTACCGCTGTACAAATCGGCAGCCGAAAAAATTCTCCTTGCTGCTCAGGCTGATTTGAAAATGATTACTGACAATGAGTATAAAAATGCCCTTTCCTGCCTTGATATGGTCCTTAAAAATGGTCAAATGCTTGAAAATCCCAAGGAGCAGGAGATTGAGCAGTTTTCATTCTTTAGTGCCAAAAATCATTATGTTTCAATGGACGAAATAAATCCGTCAAAACATAGAGATGCCGAAAATGACAATTCTCCTAAGCCTGAAAACAAGGAAAGCACTGCTTTAAAAAGCGACTATACCATAAACGAAAGCAATTATGGGGATTTTGGCGGAGATAAGACACGCTGTCAGAACAATATCGCTGCTATACGCCTTTTGAAACAGGTGGAGAGTGAAAAGCGCAGTGCTACCCCCGAAGAACAGCAGATACTTGCAAAATATATTGGTTGGGGTGGCTTGGCAAATGCGTTTGACAGCAGTAAGAACGACTGGAGTAATGAATATGCGGAGCTGAAAAGGCTTCTCACGCCGGAAGAATATGCTTCTGCAAGGGCATCGACACTCAATGCACACTTTACAAGCTATACTGTCATAAACTCGATTTACTCTGCTCTTGAAAATATGGGATTTAATGGCGGAAAGATTCTTGAACCGGCACTCGGAACGGGAAACTTTTTCGGTTCTATGCCCGAAGAAATGCGTAATAACTCCAAACTTTCAGGTGTTGAGCTTGACAGCATAACAGGACGTATTGCAAAGCTGCTTTATCCCTCTGCAAATATTCAGATAAAGGGCTATGAAAATACAACATTTGAAAACAACAGCTTTGACATTGCGGTCAGCAATGTGCCGTTTGGCAGCTATAAAGTCAATGACAAGGACTATAATAATCAGAATATGTATATTCACGATTATTTCTTTGCCAAAACTCTTGACAAAGTACGCCCTGGGGGAATAGTAGCATTTGTGACCTCAAAGGGTACGCTTGACAAGGAAAGTCCCGAGGTCAGAAAATATCTTGCTGAACGTGCAGAACTGCTCGGTGCGATACGTCTGCCGAATACAGCGTTTAAGCAGAACGCAGGAACAGAAGTCACATCTGATATTATTTTCCTGCAAAAGCGAGAAAAGCCTGTCAGCGTAGAGCAGAACACACCTGAATGGGTATTCAAGGATATCCTTGAAAATGGGATTGCTGTAAACAAATACTTTGCTGACCACCCTGAAATGATACTTGGTGAAATGGTGGAGGGCAATAAGCTGTACGGAAATCAAGCCAATGCCACTATGTGTGTTCCGATTGAAGGTGCGGACCTTAAAGAACAGCTTGCTGTTGCAATTCAAAATATTAAAGGTGAATACAACGAAGCTGTCAAATTATCTGAACGTGAAAATGCTTCTCACCTTGATACAGTACCCTGTCCTCCTGATGCTCCGAAGTACGGTTATGTCATTTCTGATGATACACTTTACTATCACGAAGCAGAAGACACTATGGAACGTGTAAATGATGAGAAAAACATTGACCGTATCAAAGCTATGACACAGCTCAGGGACAGTGTTCACGAGCTTCTTGACCTGCAGATAAACAACTACAATGGCGACAATGAGGTCAAAATATCTGAGGCACAAAATAAACTCAGCAAAGATTATGATGATTTCGTTGAGCTTTTTGGTCGGATCGGACAGGCTGAAAACAAAAAAGCATTTGCAAATGATAACAGCTATCATCTTATAAAAAGTCTTGAAAAGACTGATAACAGCGGAAATTTCATTGGAAAAGCTGATATATTCAGTAAAAAGACCATAAATCCGCAGATCGTAATAGATCATTGCAATAATGCACAGGACGCACTTATTCTTTCGCTTTCAGAAAAAATGCGTGTTGATATGGATTATATGTCGATGCTTACCGACAAATCCGAAAGCGAACTTGTAGCAGAACTTGGAGACAAGATTTATCAGAATCCTCAGAAAAATATGCGCTGGGAAAGTGCTGATGAATATCTTACAGGCAATATCAGAACTAAGCTTGCAGCTGCTGAAGAAGCAGGACTTGAACGCAATATTGAAGCCCTCAGAGCTGTTATGCCGCAGCGCATAGAAGCTGCTGATATATCTGTCAAGCTTGGTTCAGCATGGATAGATCCTGAATATATACGGCAGTTTATACTTGAAACACTTAAACCTGATTTTCAGACACGCAACAGCATTGAGGTGATATATTCCGAGGCAACTGACAAGTGGAAAGTCGAAGGTTATCAGCATAGTTATGGCAATACTCTTGCCACTGAGACTTACGGTACTTCCGATATGAATGCGTATGAAATAATCGAAGTGTCACTCAATATGAAAAAGGCAGAAATCAGAGAACGTGTAAAAGATGAAAATGGCATTGAAGTCAAAGATGAAAAGGGCCGATATGTTTTAGCTGTAAATCAGGATAAAACAATGGTAGTTCAGTCTAAACAGGACGAGCTGAAAAAGAAATTTAAGGATTGGATTTTTGCAACCCCTGAACGCAGAGAAAAACTTACCAATCTCTATAATGAAAAATTCAATTCCGTAAGGCTCAGAGAATATGATGGTTCACACCTGCACTTTGTTGGAATGAACTCAAATATAGCTCTTAAACCCCATCAGAAAAATGCAGTTGCACGCAGCCTTTACAGCAATGGAAATACTCTCATTGCCCACGAGGTCGGTGCCGGCAAAACATTTGAAATGGTTGCTATAGCAATGGAGGGCAAGAGACTCGGACTTCACAGCAAACCACTTATAACTGCTCCAAATGCACTTACAGAACAGTGGGGCGATGCTTTCCGCACTCTTTACCCAAATTCAAACGTACTTGTGGCAACAGAGAAAGACTTCAAGCCAGAAAATCGAAGAGATCTTTTTGCAAAAATTGCAACAGGGGACTGGGATGCTGTGATAATCGGGCATTCTCAGTTTGATATGATACATCTATCCCGTGAACGAGAGCTTGAGACACTTTACAGCGAAGTAGATAAGCTTGAAGCGGCACTTGATGAAATCAGTGCAACATCAAATAAAGGATCATATTCCGTAAAGCAAGTAGAACGTGCTATAAAATCTTATACAGATAAAATCCAAAAGCTCCTTGAAAAAACTCCTAAAGAAGATATGCTTTGCTTTGAGCAGCTTGGTATCGACAAAATTTTTGTTGATGAATCCCAGGCATACAAAAACCTCGATACTCCTACAAAAATGCAGAATGTATCAGGTATAGGCAGCGGCGGTTCGGGCAGATCTATGCAGCTTCTGATGAAGTGCCGATATCTTGACGAAGTGACAGGCGGAAAGGGCGTAATTTTTGCCAGCGGAACGCCTATAAGCAACTCAATGTCCGAAATGTACACACTTATGCGGTATTTACAGGCTGATAAGCTCAGAGAGCTTGGAATAAACAGTTTTGACCGTTGGGCATCTATTTTCGGTGAAACAACCACATCAATGGAACTGTCACCCGAAGCAAACGGCAAGTATCAGATGAAAACACGTTTTGCCAAATTCCAAAATCTGCCCGAACTGATGAACATATTCAAGGAATGCGCTGATATAAAAACGGCTGCAACTTTGAATCTTGACAGACCTGATTTTGAAATGCACAATATCAATGTTCCTGCAACGAAGATGCAGGCAAAGATGATAAAGAACCTTGGGGAACGTGCAAAGCTTATCCGTGCAGGAGCAGTGGATCCTACCGAGGATAATATGTGCAAGCTTACTGTTGACGGCAGAAAGATAGGACTTGACCAAAGGTGTATGAATCCATCACTGCCTGATGACCCAAATTCTAAGGTAAATGTGTGCATAAACAATGTTTTTGATATTTGGAAGCAGACGGCTGAAAAGAAAAGCACTCAGCTCATATTCTGCGACCTTGCAACACCACAGGCTGCTGTTAATGAAAATACATACACGCTGTATCGTAAGGACACTAAAGGCGAATATGCACCCGTTTACAGCGCAAAGCTCGGTCAGAAAGATACGGCTGATAAGATTTTCAAAAAGCTTACCGGCAGTAAACCACCTAAGAATTTCAAAGCAGGAGGCGTATTTGATGGAGATATCATAATGCTCCATACTGTAGATTATGACACAATGACTGCCAGCAATAGTGCTGTAATGGCTTCAAACGGAAAAATCTCAGAAATTCCTGAGGAGATGTGGACAAAGCTGCATCATTCTCCAACCGAAACCTTTGAATCTGAGCGTAAATTCTGTGTTTATGATGATATCAAGCAAAAGCTTGTGGCGAAAGGTGTTCCCGAAAAAGAAATAGCTTTTATCCACGATGCGGATACAACCGAAGAAAAGCAAAAGCTTTTTGCAAAGATGAATAAGGGCGAAATCCGTGTAATGATAGGCTCTACGCAGAAATGCGGTGCGGGAATGAATGCACAGGAGCGAATGATAGCTCTGCACGACCTCGATGCACCGATGCGCCCATCGGATATGGAACAGCGCCACGGACGAATTATCCGGCAGGGCAACACTAACACTAAAGTTGATATTTATCGCTACACGACCGACAAGACATTCGATGCTTACCTATATCAGATGCTTGAGAACAAGCAGAAGTTTATCAGTCAGATTATGACCGATAAGTCTCCGGTTCGTTCCTGCGAGGACGTGGACGAAATTGCGCTTGATTATGCAGAAGTAAAGGCCCTCTGCGCAGGCAATCCCCTTATCAAGGAGAAAATTGATCTTGAAACCGAAATAACCAAGCTTAATGTATTAAAGTCCTCTTTCCTTTCCCAGAAATACGCTGTTCAGGATAAAGCATATACCATACTTCCACGGGAAAAGTCGGTTAAGGAGACTTATATTGACAAGCTAAAAAAAGATGTGGAGTTTGCTGAAAAAGAACAGCCTTTACAGAATGAGGACGGTAAGAACTACTATCCCGTCACTGTGGGAGATAAGAAATATCACGAAAAAGATGCGGCAGGAGAAGCTATACGTCAGGCTATTCTTGATAATAAGGATATATTGCAGGGTAAAGAAGTACATATCGGTTCTTACCGTGGCTTCGAAATGACTGCTTTCCTCGATGTTTTCAGTAAGAAAATCAAGGTAAATCTGCAAGGTGCAACAAATCATTACGGTGAGCTTAATATGGATATAAACGTAAAGGCTGGTGGTAATATTATCAGGCTTGATAACGTAATTAACAGTATTGGCATTACCCTGATGAAAGAGGAGGAGGAACTACAGGCTATATGCGCAGACATTGAGCAAGCAAAAGCAGCTGCCGATGCTGTATTTCCTCAGGAGCAGGAGCTTGCAGCCAAAGAAAAAAGACTTGAAGAAGTCAATGCACAGCTTGCTTCTATCAAGGTTAACACACAGGACAGAAGCTCTGAGCTTTACGCTGCGCTTGTAGATATATGCCCGGCTCTTCAATACAGCAAAGAATTCCACTGCAAGTATGAAGCAGGAGAGGGAATAGAACCTCTTTGTATTGAGCGAAATGGTGATGTTGTATTTGTCGCACACACCTATACTCAGAACGGCGATCTGATGTACGATCCTGCAATAGAATTTTATTTTGATAGTAAAAATCAGAAAGCTGAAGCTCTTTCCTATGAATTAAGCGGAATGGGAATGTATCAGGACTTCCGTGACGGAAATCTGCCGAATGAAAAAGCAGATGTTGAGGAAATGGCGCTTGAGACAATGTTTCCAAATATCAAGGATTATAACTATAAGCTTGTTGATACTGACCTTGATGCTGAGATTGATGAAAATGAGAGGTGTATGGCTGAAAAAGAAATGAGCAGATAATTTAAAATAAAAGCATCCAAAGCAATGTGTTTTGGATGCTTTTATTTTTATCATTCGGATTCAATATGTCATTTTGTCCACATTCCGATTTTCCGCATATGGCTATTTAAAGCTCAGAAAGTCCACATTCTGATTTACCGCATATGGCTATTCAGAGTGCAGAAAGCCCACATTCTGATTTACCGCATATGGCTATTCAGAGTGCAGAAAGCCCACATTCTGATTTTCTGAATGTGGATAATTTAATTTTGAAAAGGTGAATATTTTGTGATATAATCTTAAAGTCTGCGAACATTGACGGAACAGGAAAGGATAGAAATATGAATTATTTTCTGAAAAAAGATATGACATTTAAAGAGTGGCTGATATACTGGTTTGAGACATACTCCAGACGAACTGTAAAGCGTTCTACAGCAGTTTCCTATAATGGATATATAAACGGACATATCATTCCTGAAATTGGCTCATACACGCTGTCAGAGCTTAATACGGATATCTTGCAGCGTTTTATAAATGCTCAGTCTGATAACGGCAGTCTGAAAGGCGGTGGTTTATCCCCAAAAACATTACAGAATATGAATCGAATGATACATAAATCTCTGGACAAAGCAATCGAGCTTGACCTTATTCCCAAAAATTATGCATCTTTTGTTGAGATACCCAGTGTAGAAGAAGTCGAGATGAGAGTGCTCACCGTTAATGAGCAGAATTTGCTTGAAGCTGAGCTGTCGAGGAGCAGCGAGAAGCTTGCCTTTGGTGTTTATCTCAGTTTGACCCTTGGAATCAGACTCGGAGAAGTTTTGGGACTTCGTTGGTCTGATATTGACACACGAAAGGGGATAATACACATACGCCGTACAGCGAATCGCCTTCCAAGGATTGACGGAAAAGGAACAGAGATTGTTGTGGGTACACCAAAATCCAAAAAATCAGTAAGAGACATTCCAATCAACGAGAAATACTGTGAAAAGCTCTTGGAGCATTGGGCAAATACAAGTGTAATAATGCGAAAGCCGCCCGATAAAAATGACTACTTGTTCCGTTCATCTATCGGAGGGCCTGCTGAACCTAAGACTATGCAGGAAACTTTTAAGCGGATAACCAAAGAAGCAGGCATAGATGATGCTAATTTCCATTCGTTGCGGCATACATTTGCGACCAGAGCCATCGAAAAAGGAGCCGATGTAAAGACACTTAGCATTATCCTCGGTCATTCAAGCGTGAATATTACGCTAAACCGCTATGCCCACGTTCTTGACGAACAGAAAAGAAAAACGATGAATATGCTCCTCGGAGAATAAAAAATCACAGAGCAGGACTGTTCCACTGCTCTGTGATACGCAGACATTATAGTTTTAATTCGGTCGTTTCTCCGAACTCTTTAATTAAAAAATCATATGTTCCAAATGATATATCGACATAATCTAAAACAATGTCATATTCTAAAGGAATTTTATATAGTTTTAATTTTGCTGCATCAGATTCATTGTAAATCCAAAAAGGGCTATCCACTTCGTGAAATAAAAAATAATCCCCTTGTAAGATATCACAATTATCACAGCAGTTTGCTAAATACGTACATCCTGCAGATTTTGAATATTTTTCCTTATAATTAAAATTATTTTGAAGATATGCTAAAATCTTATCGGGAATGGGGGCAATATGTGAAGCTATATGCACTTCTCCACCCTTATTATAATATACCCCACTATCCTCATCTTCAGAAAAGTGGAAATAGCTTTCTATTCCATAGCCAATAACTCGTGTATTGCCTTTGCATTTATAACAGGTCTGTTCAGCTTCAACAATATATAGATGGTTACATAAAATCCAGAAATCATCGGATGCTGAAATCCACCTTTTAAATTTGTAGTAGTTTTTTTCACTTGGAACATACCATTTCTTTAAATCATTATTCCACCAAGCCCCTAAAGCCTTAGCTTGATCTTTTTCAGCATAAGGAACATTTAACAATACAGCCATCGTTTCTACCCCTAAATAAAAAAAGGACTATGCTTTTAAGCAATAATCCTAATACTTGGTGCCGCAGACCAGACTTGAACCATCTTGAACCGGTACGGAAGTTAATCCGAGGGCTTTTAAGTCCCTTGTATCTGCTGATTCCACCACTGTGGCTAAAAAAACGCTTGACAATTAAAAAGATATGTAGTATAATGTAATGGATAAAACAAATGCACCCACACGTTGAAAGCAGTCTGCAAACTACTTCCAACGCATCATCAAACAGATTAACGCAAAATCTGAATGACTTAGTGAATGCCATTTATTATCCTGAACTTAATTATACAGGATTATAATACATTTGTCAAGCTGTTCAAGCGAAAATCTGTCTGGTAAAAAGTGCAGATTTTCAGATGTTTGAACAGCTTGATTTTTATTTGGTTGCGGAGGCAGGATTTGAACCTACGACCTTCGGGTTATGAGCCCGACGAGCTACCGAGCTGCTCCACTCCGCGATATTTTAAGCACTTTACCTGAGTGCTTAATTATTATAGCACAATAATACTCACTTGTCAATACCTTTTTGAAAAAAATTTTTTCAACGCAAAAATACCATATACTATATAAATATGCGCCCTGTCTGACCTTATATCTCAGCCGCCGTAGCAGATATGTTCGCTGCGGTCTATCCTGTGTTCTATGCTCATTTCTCCGAAGCCGAAAAGGGCATAAAAGGGCTTGATGTTGTCGCCGCCGCTTACGATGCCGTTTTCCACGCCCAGGTCGGATATCCATGTGCAGTCCACATAATACCACTGACCGTCCAGCGCAACAGCGTTCCATGTGTGATTTGCGGGAGCTTCCGCCAGCTGCGCTCTGCTGTAGCCCTCGCTGGAGGAGCCGCCTTTAAGGTAAAGGCAATATATCCCCTGGCTGTGGCACAGCGCCGAATAAAAATTGGCAAAGCCGCCGCAGGTGGTTTTCATTCCGTTGTTCAGTATGGCCTCAAGAGATATTATGCTCAGATCTGCGGAATTATGCGCCGCATCATGATCATATGCGATATTCTGCCCCGTCCACATCGCAAGGGCATATGCCTTGCTGTAATCATCGGTGCAGCCGTCGCATACGGAATCGGATATGGCTTTTATCTGCATCATTATCTCAGCCGCAGTTTCATCATCGCCGCTTTCGGTGATATAGAGCCTGCAAAGCTCGGGGGCGGGGACTGTGGGGTTAAGGGTAAGGTACTCGTTTATGTCGATAACGCTCTCGATAGACTCAAAAGTGCCGTATGGCGTGGTATATTCGCTTTTGTCGTTTATGACCTGAGCAGGAGCATATGCCGCAAAGCACTTTTCCTTTGCCCTTGTCTGCTTTGCCTCATAGACCGCTTCACGGTCGGAAGGATACACCTCGGGGGTTCTGTTTACATAAACAATGGCAGCAGAAATGGCTGCGGCTGTGAGAAGCAGCGCAATAACAGCAATTATTAAGTTAAGATCGCTTTTTTTGATCTGCTTCATTTTTCAGCCTTTCTGCATAATTTCATTTGCTATACTAAGGATCTGTCATAAGTTGCAATAATTTTTGATAAATACCTATGATTATTCTACACGGCAAATATTATTTCAATATGAATATGCTGAGTAGTTTTTGGAAAATTAAGCTTAACAAGCCTATTTCCTGCGCTGTTGCACAAAATATCATCTTTCGGGAACAAATAAGCTATTGTACATATATGCTTTTTAAGTTATAATTATAGCAATGTAAATTTTCTTCCGCACCCCTTGACTTAAAGTCGGCTTTAAGTATTACAATATTATACAAGGGCATGATATATCGTGCTGTACTATAATAATGTATGTAAATTGAACAGGAGGAAAATTTATGCTGCTTGAAAAGATCAACAAACCTTCGGATATCAAAACCTTTACCGCTGACGAGCTTAACACCCTTGCGGGCGAGATGAGAGATGCACTTCTCTTCAAACTCAGCAAGCACGGCGGTCACTGCGGCCCCAATCTGGGCATGGTGGAAGCTGTAATTGCTCTGCACTATGTTTTCGACTCACCTGTTGATAAAATGGTGTTCGATGTGTCTCACCAGAGCTATTGCCACAAGATGCTCACAGGAAGAAAGGACGCTTTCCTTTACGCTGACCATCTGGACGATGTTTCGGGATATACCGAGCCTTCCGAGAGCGAGCACGACTTCTTTACCATCGGTCACACCTCCACTTCCATAAGCCTGGCAAGCGGTCTTGCAAAAGCCCGTGACCTTAAAGGTGAAAAGGGCAATGTTATCGCAGTTATCGGCGACGGCTCACTCAGCGGCGGAGAGGCTATGGAAGGTCTCGACTTTGCAGGCGAGATGAAGGGCAATTTCATCATCGTTGTAAATGACAATGATATGTCCATTGCCGAAAATCACGGCGGTATCTACAAAAACCTCAGGCTGCTGAGAGAAACCAAGGGAAAGAGCGAATGCAATCTTTTCCGTGCAATGGGTCTTGACTATGTTTTCGTTGAGAACGGCAATGACATTCCCTCGCTTATTGATGCGTTCAGATGCGTTAAGGACAGCACAATTCCTGTTGTAGTCCACATCGTTACCGAAAAGGGCAGAGGATACGCTCCCGCTGTGGCAAACAAGGAGCAGTGGCACTGGTGTATGCCCTTTGACCCCGAGACAGGCAAGCCCCTTTTCACCGCTGACGGTGAGGATTACGGCACAATAACCGCTGACTTCCTTATGAAGAAGATGAAAGCGGACAAGTCCGTATGCGCCATAACCTCGGGCACTCCCATGGTAATGGGCTTTGATGCCCAAAAGCGCAAAGAGGCAGGCAGCCAGTTCATCGACGTGGGCATTGCCGAGGAGCACGCCGTTGCTCTTGCATCGGGAATTGCCGCAAACGGCGGAAAGCCCTTCTACGGCGTTTACAGCTCATTCGTTCAGCGCACCTATGACCAGATGTCCCAGGACCTCTGCATCAACAACAATCCCGCTGCTATTGCAGTGTTTGCTGCTTCCGTTTACGGAATGAACGATGTAACTCACCTTGGAATTTTTGATATCCCAATGCTGTCAAATATCCCGAACCTTGTATATCTTGCTCCCGTTACCAAGGAAGATTATCTTGCCATGATAGACTGGGCTGTTGAACAGAACGAATACCCCGTTGCAGTCCGTGTTCCCGCAAGCGTTATCTCCGACGGAAAGCCTGTAGCAAAGAATTTCAGCAAGCTCAACAAGTATGAAGTCACCGAGCAGGGCAGCAGTGTGGCAATAATCGCACTGGGCAGCTTCTACGGTCTCGGTCAGCAGGCAGCAAAGGCTATTGAGAGCAGAACAGGCAAAAAGCCCACTCTCATAAATCCCTATTTTATCACAGGCACAGACGATGAACTGCTGGAAAAGCTGGAAGCAGACCACTCCGTTGTTATCACTCTGGAGGACGGTATCCTGAACGGCGGCTTCGGCGAGAAGATCGCACGCTTCTACGGCAATTCCGATATGAAGGTGCTGTGCTACGGTCTCAGGAAAGAATTTCTCGACAGATATGACGCAGGTGAGGTAATGAAAGCAAACCGCCTCACTCCCGATCAGATCGCCGAGGACGTTATAAATACACTTTAAAATTCAGTATGGCGGAGAAACCGTCCTGCTGACGAAAGGACGGTTTCTTATGTCAAATCCATACCTTCCCAAGTGGGAATATATCCCCGACGGCGAGCCGAGAGTTTTCGGCGACCGCATATACGTTTACGGCTCCCACGACAACGCAGGCTCGGACAGCTTCTGCGACTATGTGCTCAAATGCTGGAGCGCTCCCCTTAACGATCTGTCAAAATGGACATGCCACGGCGAGATATTCCGCACAAAAGCCGAGAAAGACCGTCCTGCCAATACCGACTGGACAGGGGAGAACAATCAGCTTTTTGCTCCCGATGTTGTGGAAAAGGACGGCAAGTACTATTTATATGCCTATATCATCAACGCCACAGGCTGCGTAGGCGTAAGCGACCGTCCCGAGGGGCCTTTCAAGCTCCTGAGCAAATATAAATACACCGTTCCCGATGAGATATGCTGTAACGGCTGGTTCATCGACCCGGGCGTGCTTGTTGACGACGACGGCAGAGTATATATCTACTGCGGCTTTGAACGCTCCTTTATGGCGGAAGTTTCCCAGAATATGTACGAGATAAGCGGCGATACCGTTATCGAGCACATTATCCCCATAGTTCCCGACAAGGAGCATGGCTTTGCGGAAAATGAAAGCCTGTTCTTTGAGGCCTGCTCGCCGAGAAAAATAAACGGCACATATTATCTCATCTATTCACCAAAGCAGGGAAGCCGCCTTGCATATGCCACCTCCGATAAACCCACAGGCCCGTTCACATACCGTGGCTATATCGTGGATAACGGCGTTGACTACCCGGGCGGAAACGACCACGGCTCCGTTGCCTGCATAAACGGTCAGTGGTACATATTCTACCACAGAATGACCAACGGCACTATAATGTCAAGGCGTGGCTGCGTGGAAAGAATCGAAATTCTCCCCGACGGCACTATCCCGCCCGTGGAAATGACCTCTCTCGGATTTGAAGAGGCACTCAATCCTTATGAGATAACTCCCGCTGATATTGCCTGCGTACTTAAAGGCGGCGCAACCATCATCGAAAAGAATGTGTTTGAGAGGGTCATAATCAATATCACAGACGGCTGCGAAATAGGCTACAAATATTATGATTTCGGCGATGACTTTACGGGAAAAAATATGGAATTTTCAGCTGATATCATCGGCTGCGGCTGTGACTGCACCGTTCACATCTTTGCGGACGATGAGGAGATAGGCTCCTTTGATGTGGGCAGAAACGGCGGAATCATCACCTGCCCCGTAAAATGCGTAACTGGAAGGCACGCTGTATATTTAAAGGTATCATCACCCTACAGCGGCTGGACAGGGGAGTATTTCAAGGCAAGAGATCTGTTCAATCTCCGCTCATTTGTGTTCATGAAATAGAAGCTCAGCAGACTATTAAAAGAGCCGGCACAAATAAACACAAAGGTAAAAAGTTTAGTCCACCTTTTCAAAGGTGGCAGGGGTCAAGGGGGCGGCGCCACCTTGTCGCCCTTGCCGCAGTGGTAAACTACGTTTACCTACGAAATCCGTTCGTTTGCGGTAAGAATAATCAAACCGACAGCGGACAAATAAGAAAATCCATAAAGCCGCCTGCACCGAAAATTCAAAGTCTCACAAATGATAATAATATCTCAAATAAACTAAAAACTTTATTATGCAGCCGGCTTGAAACTGAGAGATGTTCCGTCAGGAACGGCGATTTCAGTTTCCGCCGATAGGCGCAGGTACGGACATATCTGCATACCATTTTAATCTGTCCGTACCTAATGCAAAGGAGACACCACCAGGTGGGAAGTATTAACCAAAGGTTAATTAAACTAAAGCAAGGGCAAAAAACGGCTTTCCCCTTCCCCCTGATGGTTTCTCCGTGCCTTTGCAAAAGGCAAGCACTCCTCTTCCTTACACCCCTATTCCCATCCGTTTTTTATCCCCCTACATTTTGCTTGCCGCCGTGTCCGAACCCCGTTCATCTATTTGCACTCACTTATATAGCCACGTTTACGGACTTTGCTTCACCCCGTTCTTTTATTTGCTGTTCTTTTTTTATATGAGAGCAATTTTATAAATGTGTGCTTTTACCGCCGTGTATTTCATTTGTGGATTGGCTGACAGTTTTTTCTCAACATCGACCTAAAGATATACTATATAAAATACAAAATAACATGACATGAAAAAATTCCCGTGGATTTTGTCCCACAAGCGGCGGAAAATTTGAAAAAAGGGCTTGACAAAACGGTTTCTATATGTTATGATAAAAATACCTCTTTATGGGGTTTATTTTTTTGCGCTTATTTTTGGCGCACCCCCATGGACGGGCATTCCGTCAGAGAGGGAGGCAGTGGAAAGAATTTGTCTTTCCTAAACAGTATTAACAGGAGGTGCCGATATGAGAGTAAAGGTAACATTGGCTTGCACAGAGTGCAAACAGCGCAACTACAACACAAAGAAAAACAAGAAGAACGATCCCGACAGACTTGAGATGAACAAGTACTGCAAGTTCTGCAAGAAGCATACTCTTCACAGAGAAACTAAGTAAGGGGCTGATTTGAATGGCAGATAAGAAGTCCGCAGCAAAAGCAGAAACCAAGCCTGCCAAGAAGCCTCAGGCAAAAACAGTCAAAAAGCCTAACAAAGTTGTAAAGTACTTTAAGGATCTCAAGAGTGAGTTCAAGAAGGTCGTTTGGCCTTCCAAGAAAACTGTCGTTAACAACACCTCAGTCGTTCTTGTTGCAATGATATTCAGCGGTCTGGCTATCTGGGGAATCGACTCAGCATTCGCAGCCGCACTCAAGGGTCTTCTTAATCTGGTAGGCTGATTTTCTGAAAACGGTTTTCAAAAATACTACAAAGGATGGTTGAAAATATGTCAGAGGCAGCAAAATGGTACGTTATTCACACCTACTCGGGATACGAAAACAAGGTTGCTCAGACGATCCTTAAGGTTGTGGAAAACCGTAAGCTTCACGATCTCATTCCCGAAGTCAGAGTTCCTACCGAAATGGTAATGGAAAAGAATGACAAGGACGAAATGCGTGAGGTAGAGCGCAAAATTTTCCCCGGCTATGTTCTGGTGAAAATGATCCTTACCGATGACAGCTGGTATGTCGTAAGAAATACACGAGGCGTTACGGGCTTTGTCGGCCCCGGAAGCAAGCCTGTTCCTCTCAGCGAGAAAGAGGTTGCGGCTCTCGGCGTAGATCACGGTGTAAAGGCTGCAGAGGCAGATTTCAAGATCGGAGACAGGGTGAAGATCACCACGGGTCCTATGGAGGGCTTTATCGGAGAGGTAAAGGCTATCAGCTCCGAGGACAACACCGTAGATGTTTCCGTTTCAATGTTCGGAAGAGAAACTCTTGCTACACTGGATATTTCCCAGGTCAGGGTTTCGGACGAATTCTAATTTAAAAGTTCTGGTCCGTATGGATATCATGCGGCATACGATTTATGGAGGTGTGCATTATGGCACAGAAAGTAGTTGGCTTAATCAAGCTTCAGATCGCAGCAGGTAAGGCTACACCTGCTCCCCCTGTTGGCCCTGCACTCGGTCAGCACGGTGTAAATATCATGGCATTCACCAAGGAATTCAATGAGAGAACCAAGAACGATATCGGTCTTATCATTCCTGTAGTTATCACAGTTTATGCAGACCGTTCCTTCTCCTTCATTACTAAGACTCCTCCGGCTGCTGTTCTCATCAAGAAGGCAATCAACCTTCAGAGCGGTTCCGGCGTTCCCAACAAGACCAAGGTCGGCAAGATCACCAAGGAGCAGATCAGAAAGATCGCTGAGACCAAGATGCCTGACCTCAACGCTGCTAACATTGACAGCGCAATGAGCATGATCGCAGGTACTGCACGCTCCATGGGCGTAGAGGTTGTTGACTGAGTTAAGCTTGAGTAAAGTGGGAGGATATTTCCGATTGACCACTGATAGGAGGAAAATAAATAATGAAACACGGTAAGAAATATATTGAAAGCGCAAAGCTTGTTGACAGAAACAAGCTCTACGAAAGCAATGAAGCTCTTGACCTCGCTTGCAAGGCTGCTAAGGCTAAGTTTGACGAGACCATCGAAGTTCACGTTCGTCTCGGCGTTGACTCCCGTCACGCTGACCAGCAGGTTAGAGGCGCAGTTGTTCTTCCCAACGGTACCGGTAAGAACGTAAGAGTATGCGTATTCTGCAAGGAAGACAAGTACGAGGCTGCTAAGGCTGCAGGCGCTGAGTTCGTTGGCGGTCAGGATCTCGTTGATAAGATCATGAAGGAAAACTGGATGGATTTCGACGTTGTAATCGCATCCCCCGATATGATGGGTCTTGTAGGCCGTCTCGGTAAGGTTCTCGGTCCCCGTGGACTCATGCCTAACCCCAAGGCCGGTACAGTTGCTCCCGACGTTGCAAAGGCTGTAACTGAGGCTAAGGCAGGTAAGATCGAGTACCGTCTCGACAAGACCAACATCATTCACTGCCCCATCGGCAAGGCATCTTTCGGTGCTGAAAAGCTCACCGAGAACTTTGAGACTCTTCTCGAAGCTATCGTTAAGGCTAAGCCCGCTGCTGCAAAGGGTACTTACATCAAGTCCTGCACAGTTGCTTCCACTATGGGCGTAGGCGTTCCCGTTTCTACTTCTAAGTATGGTGTCTGATTTATTCAGAAAATAATTTCAAAAGCCGTCTGATTTTTTCAGGCGGCTTTTTTACTGCCCTTTTCACGGAAATAACATTCATTTTACAGCCATATCACACAGCCTGCAAACAACTGATGATTTACGTTGATTTTACTGTATTTTCTCCTGAGTATGATAGATACAAAATCCGTTTGGATATATAATAGGCTCATAAACCAATACAAAGGAGTAAAATAAATGAAAACTATCGCTAAAAGACTGTCCGCAGCGGCGGCAGCACTGGTCATCGCAGCAGGTTCCGTTTACACAGGCGTATGTCTTACTCAGAACGGCACCGTATCGGCAGCAGAAACAACAGCTGCATCTTCCGCCTACAAGGGTAAAAAGCCCAAGTACATCTTCATGTTCATCGGCGACGGAATGAGCTATCCTCAGATCCAGGTAACACAGGACTACTATTCGGCAATGCGTGACGACAACAACAACGATATCCTCGAGGCAAATTCGTATCTTAACTTCACCCACTTTGAAGCAGCAGGCTCTGCGGTCACATACGATTCATCTTCCTTCTGCCCCGATTCCGCTTCCACCGCAACTTCTCTTTCCACAGGCTACAAGACCTACAGCGGAACAATAAACATGGACGAGACCTATACCACATCTTATGAAACTATCGCTGAAAAGCTTAAGGATCAGATGGGCTACAAGGTGGGCATCGTTTCCAGCGTTAACCTTAACCATGCAACTCCTGCCGCATACTATGCACATCAGGCAAGCAGAAACAGCTACTATGAGATCGGCCTGGAGCTTATTGATTCCGATTTTGACTACTTTGCAGGCGGCGGACTCAAGCAGGCAGACGGTAAGAACGGCGACCGGAAGAATCTTTACGACCTTGCTAAAAAGAATGGCTACAACGTTATCATGACACAGGACGAGGCTGAAAAGCTCACTGCAAAGGACGGCAAGGCTATCATCATCGGCGAAACTCTGGCAGACTCCGACGCACTTTCCTATGCAAATGACCGCAAGACTGACGAATGGGCACTTTCCGATTACGTTGAAAAGGGCATCGAGGTTCTTGACAACGACAAGGGCTTCTTTATGATGGTAGAAGGCGGAAAGATCGACTGGGCTTGCCACGCAAATGACGCAGGCTCCACCATTGCCGACACAGTTGCTCTCGGCGGTGCGGTAAACAAGGCTATCGAATTCTACAATCAGCACCCCGATGAGACCCTTATCGTTGTAACAGGCGACCACGAAACAGGCGGTCTTACCATCGGCTACGCAGGCACAAACTACGATACATTCCTTACAAACCTCAAAAACCAGAAGCTTTCCTACGCTAAGTTTGACAGCGACTATGTTGCAAAGTACAAGGAAAACAACACAAGCTTTGAAGATGTAATGAAGGATATCACCCGTCTCTTCGGTCTTAAAGCTCCCGCAGGCTCCGCTGAAAGAGAAGTTCAGAAGGACAGCGCCGACAAGCACCCCGAATCCAACAATGACGGTACTCTTGAGCTTACCGAGTATGAATATCAACTCCTCAAAGACGCTTACACCGCTACAATGACAAGAACAGGCGATGAAGAGCTGAGCCAGGCAGAATATGTTCTCTACGGCTCCTACGAGCCCCTCAGCGTTACTATCACGCATCTGCTCAACAACAAGTCAGGCGTAAACTTCGCTTCATATGCACACACAGGCCTCCCCGTAGGAGTATTCGCACAGGGCGCAGGCAGCGAGCTGTTCAACGGCTACTATGACAACACCGACATCTACAACAAGCTTGCAGAGCTTACAAACGTCAAGTAATAACAACGCCATAAGTCTTACTTCTTCATAATTGCTTCCCCTCCTTAATATATGTTATGATACTAATCACCAATAAAACTATAGACAAAAAATCATCACATAATCCATATACGCAAGATTATGCTCGATTTTTTGTATAGTTTTTAATTGGTGCTTAGTATGATATGATCTTATTTAAAAGGCGGAGCCTGAAAGGGTTTCGCCTTATCTTTAATAATAAAGAGGAAAACATGAAAAACAAATTAAAGGAAATAATGCCCGTTATCGCAGGGCTTATCGTAATACTTATTCTGATAATCATTCCCACGGGCTTTGAGGGCGCTCAGATATTCAAAGGCACCGAACGTGTTCCCGCAAAGGTACTTTCAACAGATAACTCACAAATTGTTGATAACGGACTTATCAGAACAGGCGAACAGAGCTGCTCCGTAGAAGTGCTCAAAGGAAAATTCAAGAGAGCAGTTATAGGCAGCGCCGTTAATATGCTGACAGGCTCCTATGAAAATGACAAGATATTTGCTGAGGGGGACAAGGCACTTATCATCATCAGCTACAGGGACAGCGAGATACTCTCCGCTGCAATGATAGACCACTACAGGCTCAATTATGAGATAATTCTTGCTGTGATATTTGCCGCTCTGCTCATAATCACCGCAGGAAAAACAGGCTTCCGCTCCCTGCTTTCCTTTATAATCACTATACTTGCGGTGTGGAAAGCAGTTGTTCCATTGTATCTCAAAGGCATTGACCCCATAGTCAGCGGTGCGGTGTTCATCACACTGCTTTCCGTAATAATAATCGCCATGGTCTATGGCTTTGACAGGCGGTGCTTTGCGGCAACTGCTGGAGTAATGTCGGGCGTGATGGTTGCGCTGGTATTCGGTGCAGTGTTCACCAACATTTTCAAGATACACGGCGCAGTAATGTCAATGTCCGAAAGTCTGCTGTACTGCGGATACGGCAATCTGAACCTCACAAGCATATTTACCGCCAGCATTTTCATCGGCTCCTCGGGAGCTATGATGGATCTTGCTGTGGATATAACCTCGGCTATGTACGAGATAATTCAGAAAAAGCCCGACATAACCGCCAAGGAGCTTATCATATCGGGTATGAATATAGGCAGGGCAGCCATGGGAACCATAAGCACAACCCTGCTGCTGGCTTACACGGGAAGCTGCATTGCTATGCTGATGGTATTTATGGCGCAGGGCACTCCTCTTGTGAATATCCTCAACTACAAATACGTTGCGGCTGAGATAGTCCACACCGTTGCAGGAAGCATTGGTCTTACGGCGGTTGCTCCCCTTACGGCAGTGCTTGGCGGAACTGTTCTGACCTACGGAACAAAAGCTACAAAAAGCGAATAGAAAAAATGCTTCCTTATCAGACGATAGGGAAGCATTTTGTTATACTTTATATTCCGACAGCCTGAGGCAGTCGCTTATAAATGCGATAAGCTCGGAATTGGTGGGCTTGTCGCCGTCAAAGCTTATCTTACAGTGAAGCTTGTCCTCAATGAACTTGCTGTCTCCGTTCTGCCTGTCCCATGCGGTGGTTATGGCATGGCGTATGGCTCTCTCCACACGGGTGGGTGTGGTCTGATTGGTCTGGGCAACGGTAGGGTAGAGCCTCTTTGTTATGCTGTCAAGGACGGTCATATCCTCGGTAGCGAGCATTACTGCCGAACGCAGATATCTGTAACCCTTTACATTGGGTGGTACTCCCATTTTCTGGATTATCTCCGTAACTGTTCTTTCAAGGCCGCTTTGGCTGCCTGTCCACAAAGAAGGCTTTTTAGTGTAAGATGCCGTTCTGTGGCCAAAATATTTCTGCAAAAGCTCTTCAAATTCCCATTCCCTGCGGCAGCAATGGACAAAGCCAAATTCGTCAAATGCAGAAGGTTCAGATGTGATAATAAAACATGGCGCATAATGCTCGATGTTCTTGAAAAAGCAAAATACCTTTAAAAGTTCATCCTTTCCTATTGATCCGGTATCTGCTGCAAATGCTGAAAGGTCAGAGTTGAGCATCGCTGACGTTATCGAGACAGCGTCAGGTCGGGTACGGACGCAGCTGTATCCAAGCTCGGTGAGAGTATCATACAGTGAACAGTATTTACTGTCGCAAACTGCTATTTTGTCAAATGAAGACATTTTATCATCCTTTCGATATTGGCTCCTTTGCCAACATATTTAATGTACATGAATATTGTCTCACTCATCCTTATAATGCGTCTCTATATGTACAATTTACGGCCGTTAATTTATGACAATATGATAACATTTATTACAATTTCTGTCAACGTGTGCACTAAGCGACAAAAGTCCCTTTTCAATGACTATGGAAGGACAAAATTATTTATTATAATAATATTGCTGATTTATATCATATAAATATTATTTTTATATAATATACTTTTAATTTAAGTTCAATTTTCATATTATTT
>ENA-UONT01000083-UONT01000083.1-human-gut-metagenome-genome-assembly--contig:-CS20-NODE-83-length-132977-cov-10.416613_pt1 | contig 132977 bp, 114 predicted proteins | sample MGYA00242459_ERZ724006 | MGnify/ENA metagenome assembly ERZ724006
GGAAGGGTCAAGGGAGGAACTCCCTTGCGGAGTCCAGAGGCAGAGCCTCTGGTGGGGTCAAGGGGCAAAGCCCCTTGGGTCACTCCTTCAACATCTCTTCAATCTGCCAGAAAACATCTTTCGGGATTCCCTTCTCGTTCAGCAGCCCGCTGTGCGTGCCGTTCATCTTGTAGGTGTAGGAAGTCGGCTGGTCGTTCGGGAAATCGAACATGCCCCAGACGGATACGCCCGTCAGCGGCTGCGTGTCGGCGCGGTTCACGGCGCAGAAGACCTTGAAGAGACGAACGTAGAAATCCGCGTGCTCTTCGACTTTCGCCGCGTCAAAGTTGCGCACCGCCATTTCCGTCAGCTGCACTTCCAGCCCTTCCGCCGCATAGGTCTTGATGGCGGTGCTGATGAGCGCAAGGTCATTCACATTCATGCAGCCCGCCTGCGTGCCGTAGCCGCCGATGTATCCCTGCATCCCAACGCCGTCGCAGAGCTTGCGCGGGTTCCCGTCCGCATCCACTGCGAAGCTGTTGATGCTCCGCGTCAGGGCAATAATGGCATCCCGTTTTTCGGCGTAGAACGTGTTGTAGTCGTTGTAGAACAGGCGGATGTCCGCCCCAAGCGCATCTACCGTGTTGCGCGCGTAGAGGAACGCATATTCCACATAGTCGCTGCCGATGGTGTCATAGAACACGTTGCTCACGCCGCTGCGGGTGGTGCGGATGTGCCGCGGGTCGGTCGGATCGAACTCGCTGCCTTCGCCGACGGCTTCATTCACCACGTCCCAGCAGTACACCACGCCGGGAAATTTCTCTTCAAAGTGGGTGATGACCTGCGTGATGTAGCTCTCCAGCCGCTGGAGCATCACCTCTCGGCTGACAAGCGGCTTGCCTGCGTCGTACTGCTCGTGGAAAAACCACGGTGTCATATAGGCATCCCACACCAGCACATGCCCGCGCACGCCGAGGCCATTCTCCTGCGCCCAAGCGACCATCTTGTCCGCCGCGCTAAAATTCATGCGCGGCATCCCGTCGCTGCTGGTGCGGCTTTTGCTCTGGTCAAGCAGAGAGTACGCCTTCATCTCATTCGTCGCCGTGATGCTGTTGCAGTGCGTTTTCAGGAAGTTCAGGTAGTTTGCGTCCCATAGCTGCATGTAGGACAGCGCGCCGCCGAAGCGGAAGCCGTGCGCCATCGTCAGCTCATGCATCGGGGTCACGGGTTCGTCCTCCTCCTCAGCCAGCGCCGCGCACGGCACAAGCATGAGCATCAGCAGAATGGACAGCATTCGTTTCATGGGGATTCTCCTCCTCTTTGCAACGGATATACCGCTTTTTCTGCTGGTAAGATTCGCCACGCAGATGGAAATCTCCTGCTGATTTGTCCACTTTTCTGCCATATTCACCATGCTTGAATTTTTATCACGAAATCAGCATATTTATTCATAAAACCGCTTGACAAGCTAATAAATATGCAGTATAATGCCTTCCGTCAAACACAAGGAAGGATGGTGGCAATCATGGCTCACCTGAATGCAAAGAAACTTTTCCCGCTTTTCCTGGCGCTGGCACTCTGCTTGACGTCGGTCAATGCGCTTGCCTGCACCGCTGTTTATGTTGGTTCTGACCTCACCGCGGACGGCACGACGATGTTCGCCCGCTCGGAGGATATTTCCAACAGCTACAACAAGCTGTTCTACGCGATTCCCGCTGGCGTCCATACTGCCGGCGAGGTGTACAACGGCTGCTACGGCTTCACCTACACCTTTACCAAGGACAGCTACGCCTACACGGCGTTCCGCGATGATAACGGCGCGGCGAAGGATGGCGTCTGCCCGGACTGCGGTCAGACCCATGCGCATACGCCCTATGAGGCAGGCGGAACGAACAGCATGGGCGTAAGCGTGAGCGCGACCGAAACCATCGGCTGCTCCGATGCGATGTATGAAGTTGATCCGTACACGGACGAGGGCATTGAAGAGGCCGAAATCACGACCGTACTGCTGAGCGAATCCGCGACGGCGAAGGAAGCAGTCGAACTGCTGCTGAGCATTTACGATTCTGTCGGCGCGGCGGGCGGCTCCGGCATCTTCATTGCGGACGACAAGGAAGTGTGGTACGTCGAAAACGCTTCCGGTACGCAGTATGTTGCCGTCAAGCTGACCTCGACGATGGCGTTTTCACAGCCGAACATGTCGGTGATTGGTCTGATTGACCTCGATGATACCGAGAACGTGATGGCCTCTGCGAACCTGATTGCCGTGGCGGAACAGGCTGGCTCTTATGTCGGCGACAAGGAAGCCAACACCATCGACTATGCCGCTTCCTACAACGCGGATCAGGGTGTCGGCTCCCGTATGGTGAACGCGCTGAAGTACTTCAACGCCGCAACCGCCAAGGAAGAACCTGATTATGCGGATTTCGCCATTTCCAACGTCGCGGCGGATGGCAGCATCGTGCCGATGTATACCAATATCACGCTTGACCATGCATGGAGCGTCGCGGATGTTGTGGGCTACTATCACATTGCGGGCATTGGCTCGACGGGCAACCTTGAAACGCACATCTTCCAGGTCGCCAAGGAAGACAGCATCACCGACACCGTGGAATGGGTCGCGATGGACGACGCGGCGCTGAGCGTCTTCGTGCCGTATTACCCGATGCTGACCACAGATACCTACGCTGGCTATCAGCTCAGCACCGCAGCGGCAGATTTTGTGGAAGCGCAGCCGGAAAGCGGCGTGTACTACGCAACGACGAAGAATAAGCGGAACGAGAACGGCGAGCGTGTGAAGGTGGAAGGCTTCTGCGTCCTGCCAGAGAACTGGGCGGATTCCGTCTACTGGACGATGGACGCGCTGTCCAACCTCTACGAGTACGGCACGCTGACGGACGATGAAAAGGCACAGGTTGAAACGACGCTGGCGGATTTGCAGGCTGAATGCTACGAAGTCTACAATCAGCTGAAGGCTGACCCCGACAACGCCACCGCGATCAGCGCCGCTGCCGCGCAGAAGGTTCACGAAGCCTGCGTCGCGCTGGTGAACAGTGTGAAGTAATACAAGAGGAAGTTCGTTCAATGTGGGCGGACTTCCTTTTTGCGTGGGAGGGGGGAGGTAAGGATGTCGCGCGTCCCCAAACCTTCCCCTCCGGGAAAGGTGCCGTAGGCGGATGAGGTCGGTTCTGCAACAATATCCAAAAACCATGGGTGTGCAATGCGAAGGGGTCAAGGGGGCGACCGCAGACTTCGTCTGTTTTCATTGCCCTCTTGTCGCATCCGCAGAGGCGAAACCTTCTGCAACGATAAAAATCAAGCAGCGTGAACGCAAAATCTTCCCCCTTGCTTTCCGTAAACGCCCTATGGTATAATGTCAGCGGATTTATCCATCCGGAAGGAGCATCGCATGAGCAAGACCAAGGAACGCATTCACGACAGCAATCTCCGCTACAAGCAGGGCTTGGGGCAGAACTTTATTTATGACGAGGATCTTCTCGCCGCGCTGGTGGCATCCAGCGAAATCACCAAGGACGATGATGTGCTGGAAATCGGCCCCGGCGCGGGCAGCATGACCAAATACCTCTGTGATGCGGCACACCATGTCCTCTCCATCGAGCTGGATGAACGCCTGATTCCGCTGCTGACGGCGTTCCTCGCTGAACGCGATAATTTCACCCTCGTGCAGGGCGACGTGATGACGCTCAACCTCGCCGACGTGACGAAAGACCTGCGCAAGCCGCTCTCTGTCGTCGCGAATATCCCATATTATATTACCACCCCGCTGCTGACCATGCTGCTTGCCAGCCCGATTCCGATTCAGCGGATGGCGCTGATGGTGCAGAAGGAAGTGGCGGACAAGGTGCTGGCGCAGCCCGGTGACGATGGCTGGGGGATGCTCAGCGTTCGCAGCCAGTTCTACTGCGACCCGTATCTGGCCATGGATGTGCCGGCAAAGTGCTTTACGCCCGTGCCGAAGGTGGACAGCGCGTTCATCGTCCTGCCGTGGCGGGAAACGCCGGCGGTACAGGTGCAGGAGGAAGCTGACTTCTTCCGCGTGGCGCAGGCGGCGTTCGCGCTTCGCCGCAAGACGATGACGAACGGTTTGTGCGCTGCGTTCCACATGGAGCGTGCCGACGCTGCGTCGCTGATGCAGACCGCCGGGCTGGATGAGCGAATCCGCGGCGAAAAGCTGACGCTGGCGGAATTTGCGCGGCTGGCGGATGCGTTTACGGCGTGGAAGGCGAAACAGGCGTAACCTGCTGTTGTACTTTCGAATCATTCGTGGCATACTGCAATTAAGGTAACACCGCACAAATGAGGTGGTCGGCTGGGGAATGGATTTTTCGTCAGATGCAAATGCAAATTTCGAAGGTTTACTGGAGGTAAATCGAGGAATTTGCATGCCGCAGATGGCGGAAAAGACATCGCCAGCCGCGCCGCCGAATTGTGCGGTGGTGCCTTAGCTCCCAACGAACATTATTGGAGGGAAAACATGTATATCAGCAATATCGACCATCAAAAGGTGCAGGCACTGACGGCACTTGTGAACGTTATGCCGGGGCAGATTGTCTCCCGTACGCTTGCGCAGAACAAGGCGGTCAGCATCACCCTGTTCGCGTTCGACAAGGGCACCGAAATCAGCACCCACGAATCCACCGGTGACGCCATGGTGCAGGTGCTGGAGGGCACAGGCTGCTTCACCGTGGATGGCAAGGAATACCTTGTGCATCCGGGTGAAGTGCTGGTGATGCCCGCGAACGTGCCGCACGCCGTGTCCGCGCCCGAAGCGTTCAAGTGGGTGCTGACAGTCGTTTTCCCGGAAGGATTCAAGAAGTAATGGCGGATTTGCAGACACTTCGCCGGACGCTGCTGGGCAGTGTCATCGGCTTGGCGCGCACCTGCACGACTCGTCCGCCGACGGAGACGACGCCCGGTCTGATTCTCGCTGGATTGCACCTCTCGGACGATGCTGTTTCCGCGACGCCGGAGCAGCTGATTGCCCTCAACGAGCGCATCCAGCGCAACAAGTTTGAGGTCAGCCCGAACTGCGCGACGTGCGCAAGCCCCTGCGGGAAGAACGCAGATTACGACCTGCGCCGCTTGGACGACGCGCCGGAGGATGTGCGGCAGGCGAAAACGCGTTTGATTGCATTGCTGCAGGTCTGCGGGCATCGCGGCAAGATGGCGGACTGCGTGATGGACGCGGTGTTCGCCCTTGCGGAGGACTGGGACGCGGCGGATTTCAAGGTGTATGAGGAACAATTAACGGAATTATTGGCGGGGTGAGGGATACGCAGCAGACAGTCGTTTTCTCCTGTCTGCTGCGTTTTTTTCGTGTCCTTTCTCCAAAAACTATGACAATTTGATTGCAATTTGACTTGATTTTTTTCACAATTCAGGGTACAATAAACAAGCAGCCGTTCGCGGCAAATTATACTGAGGTGAACCATCATGGGAAAACGCATTCTGCTGGTGGACGATGAGCCGCTTATTTTGAAAGGCTTGAAATATACGCTTGAACAGGACGGCTACGAAACCGATACCGCCGTGGATGGTCAGGAAGCGCTGGACAAATTCTTTTCCGGGGTGTATGATCTTGTGCTGCTGGACGTGATGCTGCCGAAGGTGGACGGACTCAGCGTTTGTCAGCGCATCCGTGAAACATCCAGTGTGCCGATTATCATGCTGACCGCCAAGGGCGAGGATATGGACAAAATCCTCGGTCTGGAATACGGCGCGGACGACTACATGACCAAACCGTTCAACATTCTGGAGGTGCGCGCGCGGATTCGCACCGTGCTGCGCCGCGCCGGGGGACACGTCGTGCAGGAGCAGAAAATCATCCGCGTGCATGATATGGAGGTCAACCTCGTCAAGCGCACCGTCACCCTCGGCGGAGAGGAAGTGCGCCTGACCGCGAAGGAATTTGATCTCCTGCAAATGTTCATCACCAACCGCGGTCGCCCGTTCTCCCGCAAGGAGATGCTGGAAGCCGTGTGGAAATACGACGATTATACCGGCGACGCGCGCACGGTGGACGTGCACATCCGCCGCCTGCGCGAGAAGATTGAGCGCAACCCCGATGAACCGGAGTTTATCTTCACGAAATGGAAGGTGGGCTACTATTTCACCGACAAGGACTAAGCCGCTTGCGGCGCTCGTGCGCGGCGCAATGTCGCTGCGCTGGAAGCTGATGCTCACGTTTCTGGTGGTCATCGGCGCTTCCTTCGCCATCATGGCATCTATCCTGACCGGTATGGTCAGCAGCACCTTATATCAGCAGCGCACCCGTCAGGCCACCCGCTCTCTGGAGCAGCTGGCTTCGTTGGCTGCGCCTTTTTTGGCGTCGGCGCAGATGGATAGCCTGTCTGAACTCCTGACCGCGCAGGCAGGTGAACTCGGCGGGCGGCTGCTGGCGGTGGATATGGACGGCAAGGTGCAGGCGGATACCTTCGGCGCAAGGAGCGGGCAGCGGCTCAGTATCCCGGAGACGGTCGCCGTCCTCCTGCACGGGGAGAAATCCACGTTCGGCATTCACCGCGTCGATTCGGAATCGGGTGCGGCGTATGTGGCGGTCGCGTCTGCCGTGATGGAGGTCAGCGGCAAGACGCTGGGCGCACTCGTGCTGTCCCTGCCGGTGGATGAGCTGCAAAGCGCGCTGGAAACGGTCAGAAGGCAGCTGATGACGGTGTTCCTGATTGTCGCGGGCGCGGCGATGGCGGCGGCGCTGATGCTGTCGGGGATGCTCACCCGCCCGGTCAAGGCACTGACGCAGACAATTCGCCGCATGGGCAAGGGCGACCTGTCCGCGCGTGTGAACGTCCGCACATCCGGCGAGCTCAAGGAGCTGGCGGAAAGCTACAACGCGATGGCGGAGCAGATTGAGCACCTCGACAAGAGCCGCAGTCAGTTCGTCGCCAACGCCTCGCATGAACTGAAAACCCCCTTGGCGACAATGAAGTTGCTGCTGGAAAACATGCTCTATCAGCCGGATATGCCGCAGGAGCTGCGCACGGAGTTCATGCAGGACATCAACCACGAAATCGACCGCTTGAGCGGCATCATCACCGACCTGCTGACGCTGACGCAGATGGACAGCCACTCGTCCCCCCTGCGCGTGACAAAAGTAGATTTGTCCGCACTGACGGAGGAAACCGTGCATACACTGCAAATCGCCGCCGAGAAGAAGGGACAGACGCTTACCGCAGACATTGCGCCCGGCATCACCCTTGACGGCGATTCAGGCAAGCTGATGCAGATCTTCTACAACTTGACAGACAATGCCATCAAGTACACGCCGGAAAACGGGCATATCGCCGTGCGGCTTGCGCAAAGCGGCGCAAACGTGCTGTTCGCCGTCACAGACGACGGCATCGGCATCCCGGAGGAAGACCAGAAGCACATTTTCGAGCGCTTCTACCGCGTCGATAAGGCACGTTCCCGCGCGACGGGCGGAACGGGGCTGGGGCTTTCCATCGTCCGGCAGTTAGCGGCGATGCACGGCGGCACGGTCAGCGTGTCATCCCAGCCGGGGCAGGGCGCGACGTTCACCGTCACCCTGCCGATGGATGCAAAGCGAGGTGAAAAGGCATGAAGCGGCTTCGGTTGACTTTGCTTCTGCTCCTGCTGCTGATGATGCTGACGGCCTGCGCACCGTCCGGCAATTCGATGGAAGCGCTCTCCGTGACCGCCGCGCCGCAGGAGGACGAAATCCCCCGCGCGGATGGCGACGATGCGGCAGCGACAGACACATCCGCCCTCATCTGGTATCGCTATGGCGACGAACCAATGCTGGCGGCGGAGCGGCGGACGGTTTCGCGATTGCCGAATGAGCCGTATGAGACGGCGCTGCTGCGGCTGCTGCTGGAAGGGCCAAGCCTGGATGCGCCCGCGCTGCGCGGATTGTTTCCGGCGGGTACACGCGTGATTTCGACATCCCGGCAGGGCAAAATGCTCTTCGTCACCCTGTCGTATCAGCTGATGAACGGCTATTCGGACGAGCCGAGCAACTGGCGGTCGGACACGGCGTGGGCGCAGGAAGTACCGCTCCGCCGGAGGCTGGCGATGCAGGCGATTGCCGCGACGGTGACGGAAAACACGACTGCCCAGCAGGTCGTCATTCTCTTGGAGCAGCGCGGCGAAACGACGGATTCCATGCGGCTGCGGCAAAAATACTATACGCTGAACGCGGCGGACGATGCGCTGGCCGATCCGCTTCGGCGGGATGAATCGCTGCTGCTGACCGCTTCCGGCACGATGCGGACGATCCTGACCTGCATCCAGCATCGCGATATCCGCCGCCTCTACCGCTATCTTGCGCTAAGCGACCCGGACACCGGCGAAGCGCGCATGGAATATGAAGCGTTCGCATCCAAATGGACGGAATATCCCGCGCTGACCGCGTTCGACTTCTCCGGCGGCAGCGCCTCCGGCACGCGGGCGGTTTTCACCGTCAGCGGAACGAGATTAGCGGACGGCGTATCGCAGAAGTTTACGGGGCGAAGCGTCCACCTGATGAAAACGGGCGGACTGTGGTGCATCAGCATGAGCCAGCTGACCGCAATTGTGGAGGGAACGCCATGAAAAAAAGAAAGTTTCGCTTGATGGCGCTGATGATGGCGCTGCTGCTGACACTTACTTCTTGCAGCCGCGAAAGCAGCTTGGCGCCCGCCGAGACGCTGCCGCCGCCATCTGCCCCCTACGCCGCGCCGACGGATGATACCGGCTTGGATTATGAGCGCGATGTCGCCCTCTACCTCCCCGCGAAAAACGGGCAGACGATGCTCTGCTTCTGGCGCACGGCGGCGCTGCGCTACGACCAGATGCCCGCTGAAGCGGTGCTGCAGCTGCTCTTGCAGGAGGAGGGCGACGGGAGCGCCGTGCCGCTGAAGGACTATGGCAATGTGTCGCTTGCGCAAGGGAGCGCCGTCACAACTGTCGGACACGTCTGCACGGTCAATCTGTCGTCCGCCGCGCTGCAAATGGGCATCCACGAGCTGTACACGGTGTGTCTGTCTATCGCAACCACGCTCTGCGCGCTGCCGGATGTGCGGTTCGTCAATATCCTCGTCGCGGGCAATCCGGTCGCGATGGATGTACAGAATCTGCTGCCCCTGGGGGCGCTTTCCTCCGCGGAAGGGGAGAACCTCGTCACCCGCTGGGAGCAGCTCGTCGCGCAGCGCACGGGCGCGGGCGGCATTGCGGCGCAGACCCCGCTGAGCAGCGCAGCCGTGCTGTATTTTCCCCTGAAAAGCGGCAGCGGCATCACCTGTGAAGTCAGGCAGCTTTCCTTCGATGGTCAGAACGCCCAGCAGCTGGTTTATGGTCTGCTGGATGCGCTCTCCGCCGGGGCGAATGATGCCGCAAACATCCCGGATATGCCCGACCTGCGCACGATGCTCCTGATGGCGCCGGAAGTCACGACGCTCTCCAGCGGCCGCCAGTCCGCCGCCATTAACCTTGTCCCCGATGCGCTTCAGAGAATTTCCAGCGCGGGTATCGACCCGGTGTGCTTCTTCGCTGCCCTGACGATGACGCTCACGTCCTACATTCCCTCGCTGGAGCAGGTTGTCTACCGCGTCGGTGATTCCGCGCTGACCAGCCTGTATTCCACCATCCACGGCACAATTGTCCTGCCCGGCGGCATGATGACGCGCGCGAATTTCGGCGGCTTGCTGACTGACGAAGCAGTCTGTTATCTCTCGAACGGCGAAAAGCTGCGCCAAGGAAGGCTGAATCTCCCGGCATCAGAGGCCTGCTCGCCGCGCGCACTGCTGACGGCTGTGCTGGCGACGGAGGGCTTCCCGGAAGGGCTGACGGAAGATGATGTGTTAGGCGTCGCGATTGCGGACGATACGGTACTGGTGAATTTCTCGGCGCATATGGCGGATGCGATTCGTGCAAGCAAGCTGAATCAGCGCATGATGGCGTATCAGCTGACGGGCGCGCTGGTGCAGCGGTATCCGGTACGGCGGGTGCGGTTTTTCTTTGATGGAGAAGCGAAGAATACGCTGGATGGCGACGTGATGTGGGCGGGGGAGTTTTTGATGGATTATGTATTGTGTGAGTAACCTGTGGATAAACGCGCGGAAGGAGCAGGGGAGACTTCATCCCTTTTCATCTGCCTCCTGCAATCACGCAAAGTTCACGAAATTCCACTGAATGTTCAAAAATCGTTCATGACAAAGACAAAAAAGGCGGATATAATAAAAGCATAGCCAGTTGGAAAGACTGACTGGACGCCGAAAATGCGAACGGCGGCATGAAATTCGATTTTTGAACCTGAAGGAGGTACAGCAGTTATGAAATTCCGGAAAATGATGGGCTGTATTGCACTGGGCTTGACCTGCGCGATGATTGGCGCGGGCGCAACGATGGCGGCGCAGAACACGTCGGCGGCGGCAGAAGCCGTCACGGCGGCAAACTCGACAACGACGGTTGTTACCAGCCCGTTCACCGCGGCGGTGCAGCAGGTGCGTAACAGCGTGGTCGGCGTGAGCAACTATCAGACCGTGCGCTATGGCAGCTATGGCAACAACTTCTATTTTGGCTATGGCTTCGGCTATGGCAACGGCCGCAACAATGATCAGCAGATTGAGGAGCGCGAGGAGCTGGCAGCTACCGGCTCTGGCGTGGTTATCGGTCAGGGCTTCGTGCTGACGAATTACCACGTTGTGGAGGACGCGAGCAGCCTGCGTGTGACCGTGACGGATGACAGCGGCAACACCGACGAGTACGCCGCGACGCTTGTTGCGTATGACGAATCGCTGGATATCGCCATTGTGTACGCGACGGGCCTTGACCTGCCGGCGGTCACGCTGGGCGACAGCGACACCCTGCAGGTCGGCGACTGGGCAATCAACATCGGCAACCCGCTGGGCTTCACCAAGACCACGACGGTCGGTGTCGTCAGCGCCCTGAACCGCGCGATTGAGTCCGAATCCTACGACAAGTATGGCCGCAAGTCTACCATCACCAACGCCATGATTCAGGTGGACGCCGCGATTAACTCCGGCAACTCCGGCGGCGGCATGTTCAATGTGAATGGCGAACTGATGGGCATCCCGACGCTGAAGTACACCGGCTCGTACTACTCCGGCAGCACCGTCGAGGGCATCGGCATGTGCATCCCGATTAACTCCGCCAAGCCCCTGATTAACAAGGTGCTTTCCGGCGAAATCACCTTCACCGCGCCCGAAGCGCTGGATAACAGCGATGACAACAAGGCGGATAGCAACACCGACAGCACGCTCGTCGGCAAGCCCCGCATGGGCATCACTATGAGCAACCTCGCCAACAGCCGCGCACTGCAGAACGGTCAGATTCCGAAGGGCGTTTACGTTGTGAACGTGGAAGAGAACAGCCCGGCGGAAAAGGCGGGAATGCAGGTTGGCGACATCATTGTGGATGTGAACGACAACGTGATTACCTCGACCACCGAGCTGGCGGCGCAGGTTGCGGACTGCAAGGCGGGCGACGTGCTGAAGATTAAGGTCTACCGCGTGCCGGGCATCACTGATCTGACCGGCAGCGACGACATCCCCGACGGCGAGTACATCGATCTCGAAGTGACGCTGGAAGTCATTGATAATGTGAAGCAGTAACAACTGGGCAATCGAAAACCGGGACGGAACACGATGAATGTTCCGCCCCGGTTTTGTTGTGGGGGAAAAAGACAGGCAGTCTGGTCGCGCCCCTTTGACGCGGCAATGTGCAAGCGCACGGTAAATTTTCCCACTGCACTCATTCCCCCAGATGCTTCCTCATATTCATCAGCGCGTGCTTCTCCAACCGCGACACCTGCGCCTGACTAATCCCAATCTCCCCGGCGACCTCCATCTGCGTCCGCCCCTCGAAAAAGCGCATCCGCAGGATCTTCTTCTCCCGCTCGTTCAGATGTCCCATCGCGTCCGAAATCGCAATGTCCTGCACCCAGTCCTCGTCCCGCACGCGCTCGTCTTTCACCTGATCAACGATGCACAGCGCGTCGCTGCCGTCGCTGCAAACCGGCTCGAACAGGCTCACCGGGTCTTGAATCGCCTCCAGCGCCAGCACGACGTCCATGCGGTCGATGTGCATGTCGGCGGCAATTTCCTCGACGGTGGGTTCGCGGGAAAGCTCCGTTTGCAGGCGGTCGCGCGCACGAAGGGCTTTGTACGCCGTGTCGCGCATGGAGCGGCTGACGCGGATGGCGTTGTTGTCGCGCAGGTAGCGGCGGATTTCGCCGATGACCATCGGCACGGCGTAGGTCGAAAAGCGGACGTTCTGCGACACATCGAAGTTGTCCAGCGCCTTCATCAGCCCGATGCACCCGACCTGAAAGAGGTCATCAACGTTTTCGCCGCGCCCGGAAAAGCGCTGGATGACGGACAGCACCAGCCGCAGGTTCCCCTGTATGAACTCGTCGCGCGCCGCCTTGTCGCCGCTATGTACCAGCGGGTAGAGCTCCTGCATCCGCTGCGGCGTGAGAACGGGCAGCTTGCTGGTGTCCAGCCCGCATAAATCGACCTTGCCCCATGCCATGTTCTGCGTCCTCCTTGCATGTGAAGTATCCACAGTATGGCAATTTGCGGCGGTGGCTAATCACTTAGGCGAAAGTAGTGTTTTTTCGGCGATGCACGCTAAAATCAGGCATATCCTTCTTCTCTCACCAGCTCCCCATGCAGCCGATGCAGAATCCGCTTTTCGAGGCGGCTGATGTAGCTCTGCGAAATGCCGAGGATGTCCGCCACTTCCTTCTGCGTCATTTCGGGATGACCGTGCAGACCGAAGCGCAAATCCATAATTTGCTGTTCGCGCGGGGAAAGGTGCGAAAGGGCAGCGAAAAGCATCTGCCGCTCGGCGCTTTCCTCAATGCCGCGCGAAACCGTGTCCGGGTCAGTGCCAAGCACATCGGAGAGCAGCAGCTCGTTGCCGTCCCAGTCGGTTTTCAGCGGCTCATCCAGCGAAACCTCCATGCGTGTGCGGCTGTGGCGGCGCAGGAACATCAGCACTTCGTTCTCAATGCAGCGGCTGGCGTAGGTGGCGAGCTTGATTTTCTTCGACGGGTCGAAAGTGTTGACGGCTTTAATCAGCCCGATCGTGCCGATGGAAATGAGATCCTCCAGCATGATGCCGGTGTTGTCGAACTTCCGGGCGATAAAGACGACGAGGCGGAGATTGTGTTCAATCAGCGTCGTGCGGACGGCAGCGCCGTCGGTGTCGAGCCGGGCGAGAAGCGCCTGTTCCTCTGCCGGTGTCAGCTGGGCAGGCAGGGGTTCAGGGCCGCCGATGTAGTAAATCTCGCGCGGCGCAAGGCTGCTCAGCAGGGCGGAAAGCTGCGCGGACGCGGCGGAAACGACAGAACACAAGGTGGGCATATTGAATTCCTCCTATTTGCATAGAATTGCGGACACCATGCTTTCCGGCATCACCGGTTGATGCACTCCGCCGCCCGACAGCGCGCAGCCAATCAGCCCGCGAAGCGCCGTCTCTTTCCAGCCTGAAAGCAGGAAAATGCCATCTGGACGGAGAACTATCATCAGCGTGATGCCCGATGCGGTTCGGGCACGGAGCAGGCGTATTCCGGGCAGCAGCGTGCTGCCCTCCGGCAAGTGCGTCAGACGGCGGAAAGTATTTCGCGGCAGGATGAGCACCGGGTCGCCGGAGAGCGGGTCGCAGAGCAGGTTGCCGGAATCAACGAGCGCAGTCACGGCGGATTCGCAGTCGCCGCAGCGGATGCGGACGCGCACGAAGCGGCGTTTGCCGTGCTCCAAGCGCGTCAGGCGGCGCAGCAGGAGCAGCAGCGTGCACGTCAGCGCCGTTTGGACAGCACCCGGCAGCGGCAGCAGCGCCGATAGTCCAGCGCAGCCCCATTGCATCATCAGCATTGTCAGGCAGAAGGGCAGCGTCCGCCGCGCGGGAAATCGCCCGACGAGCGCGAGCAGCCCCGTCAGCGGCAGAACCATCACCACCTGCAGCAGTGGCGGAACGGAGAGCGACAGCAGGGCGAATCCGGCGTAGAGAATGGCGAAAAGCAGCCTTCGACCACGGCTTGCGCGCGGCAGACCGAGCGCGGCGGACAGCGCCGACATCAGGCAAATGCCGCACAATCCCTGCTCCAAGAGGAACAAAAACCCGCTTGCGCGCAATCGGCATCGTCTCCTTTCGCCTTTGAGTATAGCGATTGGGGACGAGCAGAATCGTCGAACGGGCGCGCAGAAAATGTCCGAGACGGAAAAATGAAGGAAATGAGAGAAGCATGAAAACAAGGATGCTGACCATCCGCGGCATTGCGGTGCAAATCACCGAGCGGGAGAATTGCCGGCGCTTCATCCTGCGCAGCCGCCCGGACTGCCCGTATGCGATGCTGTCCGTGCCGAAGCGGTCGCGGGAAGCGGACATCCGCCGCTTTCTGGAAAATCAGCAGGAGTGGCTGCAAGCGCATGTCGGTGCGGTGAAAAATCCGCCGACGTTCGCGTCGGGCGAGGTGCATCGGCTGATGGGCGCGTGGGTGACGCTGGGAGCAGATGTGCCGTCGGGCGCAGCGTTTGTCGAAATGCGCAATGAGCGGCTGATTCGCGAAATTGAGCGGGATATTGCGAAGTGGGCGAGTACCCTGCATGTGCGCATCACGCACGTTACCCTGCGGGAAATGACGAGCCGCTGGGGCAGCTGCCGCAAGCAGACGCAGCGCCTGACGTTCAACACGTGCCTTGGCTGTGCCGACGAAAGTATGATTGAATACGTCGTGGTGCACGAACTGTGCCACCTGATTTATGCTGACCACTCGGCGCGGTTCTGGGCGCTGGTGGCAAGCTGTCTGCCGGACTGCAAGCAGCGGCAAATCGCGCTGAACCGCATGGACATGACCCCGAAAGTGCCCTAATCACCGTATTACACACCGAAATCCGGGAAATCATATGCTGAAAGCAGCCGGAATACCGGCTTCTATGAAAAAATCAAAAGGCGGCGGCAGAAAAATGCCGTTTTTGCCTTGACATCCCGGACGGAGTGTGACATCATGAAACGTGGCGACGTATACCAGGCGAACCTTGACCCGGTGATTGGGTCGGAGCAGGGGGGCATCCGCCCGGTCGTCATCATCCAGAATGACCGCGGCAACCGATATTCCCCGACCGTCATCGTCGTGGCGGTCACGACGCGCAGAAAAAAGCCGCAGCTTCCCGTGCATGTGCTGCTGACGCGGGAAGAAAGCGGCTTGAAGGAGGATTCCATCGTCCTGACCGAGCAGGTTCGGACGCTGGAGAAAACACGCCTGACTCGCTATCTGGGCACAGTGACGGCGCAGGCTATGAAACGCATCGACCGCGCACTGGGCATGAGCATCGGCAGCACATGATACTATTTCCGGATTCACCTGCGCCATCTGCTTGCGCCTTTTCCCCTCTGGCGTCCGCTCATTCCACTTAGCGTAGCGCTGCTACGCTGCGTTTCATTCGCGTTAGCCAGAGTGAAAAATTCGCGGCGCATCTTGGCGCATTTTCATCCGGAAATAGTATGAGTACGCAAACAACAAAGGAGCAGAAATCACCATGAACAAGCAATGGAATTGGAAAACGGTTCTTCAGCACGAGCAGGCCATCGTGTGGACGCAGATTGTGCTGGGCTGCATCATCGGCGGCGCGGCGTATCCGCTGTTTCTCACGCCCTGCAACATCGCGCCCGGCGGCTTGACCGGCGTCGGCATGATTTTGAACTACCTCTTCCAGTTCCCCATCGGCACAACTGCGCTGGTGCTGAATATCCCGCTGTTTATCATGGGCTATCGCAGCATGGGGCATGTGTTCGTTATCCGCTCGCTGGTGGCGACGGTGCTGTTTTCCCTGGCGATTGATATTCTGCAGCTGCAGCCGCTGACGAGCGACCCGATGCTTGGCGCGATTTTCGGCGGTGCGCTGATGGGCGTCGGCTTGGGACTGATTCTTCGTGGCGGCGCGACGACCGGCGGCACGGATATGCTGGCGAAAATGGTGCATCAAAAGCTGCCTTTCATTTCGACCGGTATGTTTCTGATGATCATCGACTGCGTTGTGGTGATTTTTGCCGCTGTCTGCATCGGCACGACTGAAGCGCTGTTTGCGCTGGTATGTATTTTCATCAACGGCAAAGTGATTGACATGGTGATGCTGGGCTTGTCGAGGAACAAGGCGTGCTTTGTGATGAGTGACAAATGGGCGGAAATTTCGCATCAGGTGCTGCACGACATGGACAGAGGGGCTACGCAGCTGTCGGCGCGCGGGGCGTATTCGGGCAAGGAGCGCCCCGTGCTGCTGTGCGTCCTGCCGCCGCAGGAGGTTGCGCGGTTTAAGGAGATTGTGCGGAAAGAGGATGACCGGGCGTTTATGTTCATCACCGAAGCGCATGAGGCGCTGGGGGAGGGCTTTGATAGGCTGGCGGAAAAAGACTGATTCTAATTGGAAATAAACAATTAAAAATTAGCATACTTTTTCCGGCACAGAAGCGTAAAGCGTTTTGATTTTGTCCAAGCAGCTTTATCGCGGATGAGGTTGTTTCTTCATGAAAGTCCTTTCGATGGGCAATTTCGGCGCGAAAAAGTAATTTTGTGGTATTTTTCGTTTGACAAATCATCACACTTGTCGTATACTATATTGTGTGTCATCCTGACGATGGCCAAAAGAAATAGAAGCTCGCATACAGGGGAGGGAGAAACATCAGCCGCCCCTGCTGTCCTATCTGGAAAGGAATGAAACGGACAATGGCGTTGCGGAAAAAGGTGGTTTGTCTGCTGACAATGGCGCTGGCACTGCTGATGCTCTGCGGCACGGCAATGGCGGATAATTTCAGTTTCCTTCCGTCGCGGACGGAGAACGGCAAGGAGTACCTTGCGCACCCTTCGTCGGAATTGACGACGATTCTGCTCATCGGCTATGACCACTACGCAAATGGTCAGATTGAGGAAGAGCCGAGCCAGTATCACCTCGGCGGGCAGTCGGACTTTCTTTTGCTGCTGGTGATTGACCATAAGAATCAGCAGATTCACCAATTGCAGTTTGACCGCGACACGATGACCCCCATCAAGCTTGTTGCGACCAACGGCAAGGACGCGGGGACACGCCGCCTGCAGCTGTGCCTGGCGCACGCCTACGGCCGGACGCGCGAGGAGAACAATCAAAACACCATCTGGGCAGTGGAAAAGCTGCTGGGCATCGAGAAGGCGGATGACGGCGCGGAGATTGACTATTACATCAGCATGGATATCTCCGGCATCAACAAGCTTAATGAGCTGGTCGGCGGTGTGACCGTCACAGTTCCCAATGATGACCTGCTTGCCCTTGACCCTACGCTCAAGGGCGGCGAGACCATCAAGCTGACCGGGATGCAGGCAGAATACTTCACCCGCACCCGCTATGATACCGCCGAACCGACGAATGAAGCCCGCATGGCACGCCAGCGCATCTATTTGAACAGCCTCGAAACGCTGCTGGAGGAGAAGATTCGCGCGAACGTGAATTACGTCAACACGCTGCTGAACGAAATGGGCATGATTTTCGACCGGACGACAACGCTGGATTCCGGCTTCGGCTTTACCACTGACGATGCGACCGGTACGGCGATTACCGACACAACCGACCACTACCTGATGGCGAACGTGAGCATCGATAATCTGGCGCTGCTGGCAAATCGCGTGATGGACTACGAAGTGCTGGACGTGGAGACGCTGAACGGCGTGCACTCGCTGGGCAGCGACGAGCACATCCACTTTGACCTCTACGAGAACGAGGCACTCAACTGGACGCTGAAGACCTTCTACACGGAGGCAGACGGAAACTAACGCACGTCAAGTACTTCTTTGAAAGAACAATAGGAGGACACCATGGCTTCTGAACATCAGGCGATTTCGCAGCATCAGGTGGAGCAGGAAGAAACAACCATTGATTTGGCAGAACTGTTCTACCGCCTGCTGGATAAGGCGAAGTTCATCATCGTTGCGGCACTGCTGGGCGCGATTATTGCCTTCTGCGTGACGAAATTCTTTATGACGCCCATGTATCAGGCGTCGGCAAAGCTGTATGTGCTCAACAGCAGCGGCACCTCCCTCAATCTGTCGCAGATTCAGCTGAGCAGTTCGCTGGCGTCGGACTATGTGCAGGTATTCGACAACTGGCATGTGCATGAAATGGTCAAGCGTCGCCTGAACCTCGACTACACCTATGCACAGATGGGAAAAATGATTTCCGTGGAAAACCCGACCAACACGCGAATTTTGAAGGTGACGGTACAGAGCGACGATCCGCAGGAAGCTGCGGACATGGCGCTGACGTATGTGCAGGTGGCGCGCGAGTTTATCGCCGCAAAGATGGACATGGATATGCCTACCATCTTTGAAGAGCCGCAGCTGCCCATGCGCCCCTATTCGCCCAGCACGATGAAGAACACGGTGCTTGGCTTTCTGCTGGGTCTGCTGCTGATGTGCGGCATCGTGGTCGTGCAGTTCCTTGCGGATGACCGCGTCCGCAACGCTGACAAGCTGGAGAAGCAGCTGGGTCTGGCAACCATCGGCATGATGCCTGTGCAGAGCTACGATTTGTCCCGCGAGCATAAGAACGGCAAGGAGGGGAAGTAAACCATGAAGAAGGCAATCATTCATCAGCACTATCCCCTTGATTATGCGGGAGAAGAGGCGCTGAACTCCATCTGCACGAACCTTGCCTTCATCGGCACGGATAAGCGCAAAATTGTGATCACCAGCAACTCTCAGAGCGAGGGCAAGAGCTGGATGACCATGCACATCGCTGAAAACATGGCGCGCCGTGGCCGCCACGTTGTGCTGGTGGACGCGGATATGCGCCGCTCCTTCATGGTGCAGCGCTATAAGCTGGAACTGGAAGGCGAATGGCAGGGCTTGGCGCACTTCCTCGCTGGTCAGTGCGACCTGAACGATGTTGTCTACGAGTCGGATGTGTACGGCATGTGCCTGATTCCGGCGGGGCGCGACGTGGTGAATCCCATCAACCTGATTGACTCGTCGTACTTTGAGCAGATGCTGGAGGCGCTGGCGCAGTCCTTCGACATGGTGATTGTGGACGCGCCGCCGGTTGGCATGGTGATCGACGCGGCGGAAATCGCGGCCTTCTGCGATGGCAGCGTGCTGGTGCTGGAGTATGACCACACCCGTCTGCGCGAAGTAGCGGAATGCAAGCGGCAGATGGAAAAATCCGGTACGCCGGTGCTGGGCTGCATCATCAACAAAGTCAACTTCAACGCGCTGAGTGCGAAGCGATATTACAACAAAAACTATTACAGCCACTACACGAAAGGCTACTACAAGCACGACGACAAGGACAACCAAGCCAAGGCGTAATGGCATAATACGATTTCCAGATTCACCTGCGCCATCTGCTTGCGCATTTTCATCTGAAATAGTATAAATTCATTAAAATCAGGAAAAGCAATATCATGTTCGTTGACATTCATCACCATCTCATCTACGGCGTAGACGACGGCGCACAAACGTGGGAGGACACGCAGAAGATGATTCTGCGCGCCGTGGACGAGGGCATCACCGACATCGTATGCACCTCCCATGCGACACCGGGCATTACCCCTTTCCCGACGGAAAAGTACCTTGCGCATTTCGCACAGGCACAGCAGTGGTGCAGCGAAAATCAGCTGCCCATAACGCTGCATACCGGCTGCGAAATCCTCTACACGGATGCCAGCCCGCATCTGCTCAAAGAGGGTCACTATCCGTCACTGGCGGAAACGTGGACAGTGCTGGTGGAGTTCTCCGGCGACGTGCCGTACAGCCGCATGTGCGAGGCAGCGCGGCTCTTTGGCAATGCGGGATTCACGGTCATCTTCGCGCATGTGGAGCGCTTTGACCCGATGCGCAACTTTAAGCACGTCCGTGAGCTGCGCGAGGAATACGGCGTGTATATGCAGATGAACGCGAACACGGTGCTGATGAAGAAGGGCTTTTTCGCTGACCGCTGGACGCGCAAGATGCTTGATGAGGGCTACATTGACTGCATTGCGACTGACGCGCACAACACGACGTCGCGCCCCTGCCGGATGCGGGAGTGCTTCGAGAAGCTGAAAGCGTCCTATGGCGTGGAGGCGGCGGAAGAACTTTGCGGCGGCTTCCAAAGAAGGCTGCTGAACCTGTAAAAATCGCAAAATAAGACGGCTTCCAGTCCCGTGAGTTTGGGATTGGAAGCCGTCTTTGCGCTATCATTCTTTGGGCAGCATCGCCGCACTGCGCACGGGCTTGTCCAGCCGCAGCTCGATATACTGCCGCATCAGGCGGTACGGCGCCATCATCTCCGGCGAATCCACCCATCCGGCGGAACCCGTCGTCAGCATCGTCCGCAGCCAGTTCACCTGCGCCGCCGAAATCGGCACATGAACGGGCAGGCGGCAGTCGCGGCAGACCAGCCCGCCCTCGGTCAGGTCGAACCACGTCGATTCGCCGTCCGCAATCCGCCGCTGACAGAGGACGCAGTGGTGCAGGCGCGGCACAAATCCCTCGCTCTGCGACAAGTGCAGCAGAAAGCCGGTCAGCAGCGGCCGCCATGGCTGATCGGAGAAGGTCAGGCGCGACAGCGTGTGCAGCAGGAGCATGAAGGTTTCCTGCGCGGGGACGCCGGGCTGGATGACGTTCTCAACGACGCCGAGAAGGTACGTTCCGACGGCCAAGCGGTCGAAATCAGCGCGCAGGGGGTAGAACGTCTCCATCAGGTTCGCGCTGATGACGGTAAGGTGATTGCCGCGCTCGTACAGCTCGAAATCGCCCAAGGCGAACAGCTCGCTGGCGTTGAGGATAGGGGAGCGCGGTTTGCGGCATCCGCGGGCAAGCGCCTCAATGCGCCCCTTTGTCGGGCTGAAGAGGGTCAGCATTCGGTCGTTGTCGCGGTAATTGGCGTAGCGGAGGACAATCGCGGTGTGTTCGGTCTGTTTCATAGCATCTTACCCAAAAGGCTGCGCACAGTCGCCTATGCGCAGCCTTTGCTTATTTGCTTACTCGTTCGGAATCAGGGTCGCGAAGTAAATGCAGTCACCCACCTCGCGGCGCTTCGGGTTCGAGGGGGAGTTAATCTTCTCGTTGTTCAGCACCACGGTGCAGGAGGAACCGCCATCAAGGTTGTAGGCGTTCTGCAAGCCGAACGCACCCGCCAGCTTTGCCGCGCCCCACAGGTCAAAACCGATGGATTTCGGGCTTTGGCTTTCCGGGCCTTCTGTGCAAAGGATGACGAACTCCATCGGGGTAATCTGTCCGAAAATCATGCGCTGCGCCAGCGTCTTGGGGCCGTTGTCCATGCGGGAGTCGAACTCGTCGCGGACAACGCCGTCAATCACCAGTCCGGGGCCGAAGCAGAACGTGTGGGCGACCGTGCCGCCGTTTTCCAGATAATCCTGCCATTTTTGATGCGTCGTGCCCTGAATGATGTGCATACCGCCCTCTGTGTCGATAATCATCGTGTCGCGGTATTCGCGGGGCAGTTCACGCAGACGGTGCGTGTTGCGATAGACGATTCCTTCAGAATGGTAGATGAAGTAGTCGCCGTTGATGGCGAGGACGGCGTTATTCTGCTTTGCCATGCGTTCGACGCGCACGGTGTTCTTGGACGGGTAGGGGGATGCCAGCGCAGTGCGAATCTGCGTCGGATCGGTGATTTTGACGTACACCGCCATGACGGTCGTCGTGCCCTCGCCGGGTTCATCAACGCGCTCGATGTCCTGCGTCCAGTAGGACGTTTCGACGCGAATATCCAGCGAATCGTCGTGGTAGCCGCCCTGATCGGGCAGATAGCAGTCCGGATTCGGCAGATACGGCGCGGCAAGGAGTTTTCTGCCCGTGCTGTCCAGCCAAGGAAGCGGCTCGTAGGTCGTTTCCTCCGCCAGCGCAGGGCAAAGCATTGCCAGCAGCGCACACGCGGCGATGAGTTTCCGCAGATATTTCATTTGTCCATTCCTTTCCGTAGAGGGGGGAGGCGCAAGGGGCGCTGCCCCTTGACCCTGCAAGGGAGAATGAAACAGGACGAAGTCCCCTCCCTTGACCCTTTCGCGCGATTGAGTTGGATGCGGCTGCATACAGTGCCCGCGTGTTTATGAGGGAAACGGGCGAAATTAGAAGCGCATCCGCTCCTCAATGTAGCTGCGCAGATCCTTCAGCGCCACGCGCTCCTGCAGCATGGTGTCGCGGTCGCGAACCGTGACCGACTGCGTCGCTTCGGTGTCGAAGTCCACGCAGATCGTGAACGGCGTGCCGATTTCGTCCTGACGGCGATAGCGCTTGCCAATCGAACCCGTCTCATCGTAATCCACCGGGAAATACTTCGCCAAATCCGCGTGGATTTCGCTCGCCAGCGCGCCCAGCTTGTTCTTTTGCAGCGGCAGAACGGCAGCCTTGTAGGGCGCCAGCGCCGGATGCAGGTGCAGCACCGTGCGCACGTCGCCGCCCTCCAGCTCCTGCTCCTCGTAAGCATTGCACAGGAATGCCAGCACCATGCGGTCAACGCCCAGCGACGGCTCGATGCAGTAGGGGATGTAGCGCTCGTTCGTCACCGGGTCGAGGTATTCCAGCGACTTGCCGGAATGGTTTTGATGCTGCGTCAGGTCGTAATCCGTGCGGTCGGCGACGCCCCAGAGTTCACCCCAGCCGAACGGGAACAGGAATTCGAAGTCCGTCGTCGCCTTGGAGTAGAACGCCAGCTTCTCCGGCTCATGGTCGCGCAGGCGCAGGCTGTCCTCTTTGATGCCCAGCGAAAGCAGCCACTGCTTGCAGAACGAACGCCAGTAGTCAAACCACTGCAAATCCTCGCCGGGCTTGCAGAAGAATTCCAGCTCCATCTGCTCAAATTCGCGGACACGGAAGATGAAGTTGCCGGGGGTGATTTCGTTGCGGAAGGATTTGCCAATCTGTGCGATGCCCGCCGGGAGCTTCTTGCGCATGGAGCGCATGACGTTGGCGAAGTTGACGAAGATGCCCTGCGCGGTTTCGGGACGCAGGTAAATCTCATTCTCCGGCGTTTCCATCACGCCCGCATGGGTCTTGAACATCAGGTTGAACTGGCGGATGCCGGTGAAATCCTTCTTGCCGCACTTCGGGCAGACGATGTCGTGCTCGGCAATGTACTTCTCCAGCTCAGCGTTCGTCCAGCCGTCGCCGGTTTCCGCGCCGCCGGTGAAGTCCTCAATCAGTTTGTCTGCACGGTAGCGCGCCTTGCACGCCTTGCAGTCCATCAGCGGGTCATTGAAGCCGCCGACGTGGCCCGACGCCACCCACACTTCGCGGTTCATCAGAATAGCGCAGTCAAGCCCCACGTTGTACTTGCTTTCCTGCACAAATTTCTGCCACCACGCCTTTTTCACATTGTTCTTAAATTCCACACCAAGCGGGCCGTAGTCCCATGTATTTGCCAAACCGCCGTACAGTTCGCTTCCGGCAAAAATCAGACCGCGGTTTTTGCACAGCGCAACCAGTTTGTCCATCGTCAAATCAGCCATCGTGATTTCCTCCTGAAAAAGTGAGAATCTAACAAATATAATGATAGGCGCAAACGCTCACTTTGTCAAGGCTGGAACGCATTTTTTCCACCGAAAACGCTGATTTTCCGTGCTGAAATCTGCTGATTTTCCCGCAAACGATATTTTTCGCAAATTTCCCGAAAAAAATTTCATTTTCCCTCTTGCATTTTCCGAAAAAGTGTGCTATTATATCAATGTTGTCAGTGCGATTCACTCGCCGGCACACGGATGCTGATATAGCTCAGTTGGTAGAGCGCATCCTTGGTAAGGATGAGGTCACCAGTTCAAATCTGGTTATCAGCTCCATAAGCCTTGCATTTTGCAGGGCTTTTTTCGTGTTTTGGGGAAGATTTTGCATTTATAAGCAGAACGCGTTGCGGTCTCGACGTTTTTCCTGACCTCATCCCTGTTTTTCTGCACCTGCCGCTTCCTTGACGGTGAATTTGCCTCAAAAGCAAGGTGCGCAGGTTTGATAATCGCCTGCGCACCGCGAGGTTCACCTATTTTCCTCCACTTCTACCGTCTGTACCGACTCCTTCTCCCGCCACGTCTCTTCCTTCACCAGCGTCGCGAACCAAATGCAATCCCCAACCATGCGGTTCTTGTGGCTCGATGGCGAGTTAATCTTCTGATTATTCAGCGCAATCGTGCTTGATGAGCCGCCGTCGAGGTTGTAGGCGTTGTCCAGCCCAAACTGCGCGCACAGGTTTGCCATCTGCACAAGGTCGAAGCCGACGGATTTCGGGGCGGTGCTTTCCGGCCCCTCGTTCGTCAGTATCAGGTATTCCAGCTTGCCGATCTGCCCGATGACCATCCGCTGGGCTTTCTTGGCTTTGCCGTTGTCGATGGTCACGTCATCAAGGCTTGTGAGCGGAATGCCGTCCACCACCAGCGCGGGGCCGAAGCAGAAGGCGTGCAGCACCGTGCCGCCGCCGGTAATGTACTCGTCCCACTTCGCCTGCGTTGTGCAGGTGATGAGGTGGAAGTCGCCATTTTCGTCCACAATCAGCTCGTCGCGGCCCTTGTGCGGGCGCATCCGCAGCGTCTGACCGTTGCGGACGACGATGCCTTGCTCATGGTAGAGGCAGTAGTCGCCGTCGATGCCCATGACGGCGTTGAAGCGTTTCGTCATGTCGTTGACGTGGCGCGCCTGCTTCGACGGGTACTTGTTCGCGAAGCCTGTGCGGAATTGGCTCACGTCGGTCAGCTTCACGCGCGCGGACATGACGGTCGTTGTGCCTTCGCCGGGTGCATCAACCTGCTGCAAATCCTGCGTCCAGTAGGTGACGTTAATCTGGATGTCGATGGAATCATCATGGTAGCCGCCGTTATTGGGCAGGTAACAATCCGGGTTCGGCAGGTTGGGGGAAACCTTGATATCCCACGGAATTGGCTCGAAATCGGGTGCGTCCTCCGCCAAAGCGGGAACAATCAGCAGCGCGCAGAGCAAAAGCGAAATCAGGCGTTTCATCGGGAAATGTACCTCCTACGGTGTTCTACTTATCAGACGAATCAAAAGGGGAAAACGTTGTCATGTACGAAAATTTAATTTTTTTGTAACAATTTTGCGGATGCGCACCATTTCGCCCAAAAGTTGAAATTCCCTCTTGCATCAGCGTGCAAAATGGCGTATAATAAGCCTGTCAAATGACCCCGCTTGACGGGAGAAAAGCAGCTTTTGTCCTTCCAGAGAGCCGCCGGATGGTGCGAGGCGGCAGGGCGCGGGTGCTTCTTCCACTCCTGAATGGGGGCAGACGAGGAGTCTGCCGGGTTCGCCCGATACCGCGAGCATGAGTGGTCTGACGTGCGTCAGGCAAACTGGGTGGCAACGCGAGCTTCTCGTCCCGGAATTTTACGGGATGGGAAGCCTTTTTGGTTTCCGCCAAGCAAAAAAGGAGGATTTTTTCCGATGCTGGACATCAATCTGCTCCGTACCAATCCCGAATTGGTGAAGGAGAACATTCGCAAGAAGTTTCAGGACGAAAAGCTCGTCATGGTCGACGAAGTCGTCGAGATGGACAAGGAGTACCGCGCCGCGATTCAGCAGGCGGACACCCTGCGCAACCAAATTAAGGTTGCGTCCAAGCAGATCGGCATGCTGATGGGCAAGGGTCAGAAGGAAGAGGCCGAAAAGGCGAAGGAACAGGTCGCCGTTTACAAGGCGGATCTGGAGGGCCTGGCGGCGAAGGAAGACGAACTGCAGGCGGAAATCCGCAAGCGGATGCTCGTTATTCCGAACATCATTGACCCGTCTGTGCCGATTGGCAAGGATGACAGCCAGAACGTGGAAATCGAGCGCTTCGGCGAGCCCGTCGTGCCGGATTTCGAGATTCCGTATCATGTGGATATCATGGAGCGCCTGCACGGCATCGACCTTGACAGCGCCCGCAGGACCTCCGGCAACGGCTTCTATTACCTCATGGGCGATATTGCCCGCCTGCACTCCGCGATTCTGTCCTATGGCCGTGATTTCATGATCGACCGCGGCTTCACCTACTGCATCCCGCCGTACATGATCCACGGCGACGTGGTGACGGGCGTGATGAGCTTCGCCGAGATGGAGAACATGATGTACAAGATCGAGGGCGAAGACCTCTATCTGATTGGTACGTCCGAGCACTCGATGATCGGCAAGTTCATTGACACGATTCTGGACGAAAGCCAGCTGCCGCAGACGCTGACCAGCTATTCCCCCTGCTTCCGCAAGGAAGTTGGCGCGCATGGCATTGAGGAGCGCGGCGTGTACCGCATCCACCAGTTCGAGAAGCAGGAGATGATCGTCGTCTGCAAGCCGGAGGACAGCCCGATGTGGTTCAACCGTCTGTGGCAGAACACCGTCGATTTCTTCCGCTCGATGGACATCCCGGTTCGCACGCTGGAATGCTGCTCCGGCGACCTTGCTGACCTGAAGGTGAAGTCGCTGGACGTGGAAGCGTGGTCTCCGCGCCAGAAGAAGTACTTTGAGGTCGGCAGCTGCTCGAATCTGGGCGATGCGCAGGCGCGCCGCTTGAAGATTCGCGTCAAGGGCGACGACGGCCGCAAATACTTCGCGCATACGCTGAACAACACCTGTGTTGCGCCGCCGCGTATGCTGATTGCCTTCCTCGAAAACAACCTGCAGGCCGACGGCCGCATCCGCATTCCGGAAGCGCTGCGCATGTACATGGGCGGGAAGGAATATATCGGCTGATTGGGCTGAAGGGAAAATTGCAAAGGGACGGGTGCAGGGGGGTGCAATGCTCCCTGCCCCCGTTTTTTCTTTTCCTCCCGCCCTTCTTTTCCGCCGCCCGCCCGCATACCATCCATCAGCCGAATCAACGGGCAAGGAGGCGGACAAACATGAAACTTCCCAAACTTCCGAAACTTCCATCCCTCAAATCCCTTCATCTCCCCAGCCGCATCACGATGGAACGGCTGCTCATTGTCTCTGCGGCGGCGCTTGTAGTTGTCCTCGCCGTCCGCGGCGGACAGCAGACCCAAACCGCCATGCAGCAGACTGACTTCACCCCCGATGTCAGCACCCAAACCATCGCGGACGCATCGCCGGATGTCGAAATGACCTCTACCGTCTGCTGGTATGAGGACGGCGAGGGGTATCTCGTGCCGGTCACGCGCCAGATTCCGCTGCAGGACGGCGTGGCGAAGGCGACGCTGAGCCTGATGGTGAAGTCGTCCGAGAATGACCTCGCGGCGGCGCGGATGGGGCTGCGGAACGTTATTCCAGAGGGCGTGACGTTCGATTTGGACATTTCTGGCGGCAAGGCGCGCGTGGACTTGAGTAAGGAGGCGCTGAGCTGCCAGAACGCGGAAGAAGAGCTGCTGATGGTGCAGGGGACTGCGGCGGCGCTGTGCGGATTTGACACGGTGCAGGAGGTAACATTCCTCTTTGACGGTCAGAAGCGCTCGCAGCTGACGCACGGGACGGACGTGTCCGGCGTGTTCAAGGCGGACGGCGTGAATCTGGAAAGCGTGGAGACGACGGCGAAACTGACAAATGCGTCGCGGGTGCAGCTGTATTTCCCGTCGGCGGACGGGCGGCTGATGGTGCCTGTTACGCGGACGGTGTTTTCCCCTGCTGACCTGACCACGGCAATGCTGGAACTGGCGAAAGGCCCGGAGAAGGACAGCGGGCTGGAAATTCCGCTGCCGAAGGACTGTGGTCTGCGGTCGGTGACGCTGAAAAAAGGTGTCGCGACAATTGACTTCACAAAAGAATTTGCGTCCCTTGCGACGGCGGAGGACGCGAGCGCGGCGACAAGCCAGGCGCTCCGGGCAATTGTGTTCACGGCGAGCCAATTTCCGGGCGTGAAGAAAGTCGAGGTGCTGGTGGAAGGAAAGCCGTTTGAGGCACAGCCGTCCGCGGTGACGACGTTCGTGAATCAGGCGGACGAAGTGATGGCGCAGTATCCGGGGCTGATTACGGTGGACTAATACTATTTCCTGCATTCGCGGCGCATTCTCATTTGAAAATAGTATAAAAAAGGCGGGTGCGCGGAGCTTCAAACTCCATGCACCCGCTTTGCGTATATCAATAATAGTTATTTCTTGTTTCCCCCGAACAGCCCCGTGATTCCGCCCAGAATCCCGCGCGTCACCTGCCGCGTCACTTCGCGGGTCGCGGTGTTAATCGCCGTATTCTGCACGCGCCCCAGCAATGAGTCGTTCTTTCGGGCGCGCGCGGCACGTTCTTCGCGCAGTTCATCCGCGTGCTTCCGGCGTTCTTCCGCCTGGCGTTCCTTCTCGGCTTTCTCAGCTGCCTTGCGCTGCTTTTCCGCCTCGCGCTCCTGCGCCTTCGTCGTTGTCGGCGCTGCTGCGGCCTGCGCCTGAGCCGGGACGTAATTGCCCGTCGCGGGGTCAAGCTGCATCGGCATCATCTTCTGCACATACTGCCCGCTTGTCGGGTCGTAGACCATCACCAGCATGTTCTGTACCTGCGGCTGCTGCACGGTCAGCACCGGGACAGGCTGCGCCTGACCTATCGGCTGCTGCTCCTGCTGATTCTGCCATGCCGGACGTGCAGGTTCGTCCGCCGCCATCCACGCGGGACGCGGCGTGCTGCTCTGTGCGGCAGGCTGCGCCTGAGCCATCGGCTGCGCCTGAGTCATCGGCTGGGCAGCCTCGCGCTGCACATAATGCCCTGTCTGCGGGTCGAACACGAGGAACGCATCGGGGCGGCTGACCGTCGGCGCAGCGGTCGAAATCTGCGGCGCGGCAGCTTCCGGCGCGGGCATCTGCTCCTTCTGGAACGCGCTTGCCAGCATTTCGTAGGCGGAAACGCGGTCAACCGGCGTGTCGTAAACGCCGCGGAAGGGGCTGGTCTCGATGCACTCCTGCCGCACATCGCCGTCGATGGCGTTCATGGCGCTCTGCGGGGGAAGGATGGTCGCGCGCTCGACGACGCTCGGCGCACCGTCCGCATCGAGGAAGGAAACCAGCGCTTCGCCTGTTTTGAGCGTGGTGATGGCTTCCGCCGTATCGAACGCGGGATTCGCACGGAAGGTCATCGCAGCGGTGCGGACGGCCTTCTGGTCAAGCGGCGTGTAGGCGCGCAGGGCGTGCTGGACGCGGTTGCCGAGCTGCCCCAGAATGCTCATGGGAATGTCGCAGGGGTTCTGGGTGACGAAATACACGCCGACGCCCTTGGAGCGAATCAGCCGGACGACCTGCTCCAGCGTTTCCAGCAGCGCCTTGGGGCAGTCGTCGAAGAGCAGGTGCGCCTCGTCGAAGAAGAACACCATGCGCGGCTTGTCCAAATCGCCGCATTCGGGCAGCAGCTCGTACAGCTCCGACAGCATCCACAGCAGGAAGGTCGAGTACAGCCGGGGCTTGCGGTAGAGCACGTCCGCCGCGAGAATGTTGATAACGCCGCGCCCGCTTTCATCAAGCTGCATCCAGTCGGCGATGTTCAGCGCGGGTTCGCCGAAGAAGGCATTGCCGCCCTCGTCCTCCAGCATGGCGACGGCGCGCTGAATTGCACCGACAGATGCCATGGACACGTTGCCGTAATCGAGCGTGTACTCCTTGGCGTGCTCACCGACGTAGGCAAGCATGGCCTTCAAGTCCTTGAGGTCGAGCAGGAGCATGTTCTCGTCATCCGCGACGCGGAAGAGGATGCTCAGCACGCCTGCCTGCGTGTCGTTGAGGTTCATCAGCCGCGCGAGCAGCGTCGGCCCCATTTCGCTCACGGTCGTGCGGACGGGATGCCCCTCTTTGCCGAACACGTCCCAGAACACGGTCGGGAACGTGCGGTACTCAAACGTCGGCACGCCGCACTGCGTCAGGCGATTGGCGATATTGTCGCTGTGTGTGCCGGGCTGCACCATCCCGGCGAGATCGCCCTTGATATCCGCGAGGAACACGGGCACGCCCATGTCCGAAAATCCCTCTGCCAGCACCTTGAGGGAGACGGTTTTGCCCGTGCCGGTCGCCCCGGCAATGAGACCATGGCGGTTTGCCATCTGCGGCAGCAGGCAGACGGGGTGTTCACCCGTTCCAAGCCAGATTTTGCCTTCGTAGAGCATGTGTGTTGTGTTCTCCTTTTTCCTTTTATAGTGGTACTATTGGTACTTCTTTATCGCGGCAGGGGTTTCGCCTCTGCGGAGGCGACCAGAGGGCTTTGCGGTCGCCATCTGGACTCCTTCGCACGCACACCCATGTTATTTGGATTTTATCGAAAATGCGATTAGTGGGTGTGCCGTTACTCCTTCTTCTCATCCATCTCCGCTGTGCGTTCCGAAATAATATACCGCGGACGCTGCTTGACTTCCAAGTAGATTTTGCCGATGTATTCCCCGATGATACCGAGAAACAGGCACTGCATCCCGCCAACGAAGCATACCAGACAAGCCAGCGACGCCCAGCCAGCCACCGAATGCCCGGCAATCGCGGCAATCACCGCCCAGATAATGCCGATAAATGACAGAATCGTGATAAACAGCCCGGCGAAGAACACCATGCGAATCGGTTTGACCGATAGGCTTGTGATGCCGTCGAACGCCAGCCCCAGCATCTTCTTCAGCGGATAGTGGCTTTCGCCCGCAATGCGCTCGTGGCGCTCGTAAGAGACGCTGGTGGACTTGAACCCGACCAGCGGAACCATCCCGCGCAGATACAGGTTTACTTCACGGAATTTCGCCAATTCCTGCAGGGCACGGCTGGAAATCAGGCGATAATCCGCGTGATTAAACACAACCTCCGCGCCCATTGCGCTGAGCAGCTTGTAGAAGCCTTCCGCCGTGAAGCGCTTGAAGAACGTGTCGGTATCACGCTTGGAGCGCACGCCGTAGACGATTTCGCAGCCGTCAAGGTACGCATCCACCATTGCGTCCATGGCGTTGATATCGTCCTGCCCGTCGCAGTCGATGCTGATGGTGATGTCGCAGCGGTCTTTTGCCTCCATCAGCCCTGCCCAGACCGCCCTTTGGTGCCCTCGGTTGCGGCTCTGCGCAATGCCTTGGAAGCACGGGTCTTTCGCGGACAGCGCCGTGATAATCTCCCACGTCTTGTCCTTGCTGCCGTCGTTGACGAACAGAATGCGGCTCTTGTCGCTGATTTTCCCCGCGTCTGCGAGCTGACGCACCTTGTCGCGGAACATGCCGCTGGTGATCGGCAGTACGCTTTCTTCGTTGTAGCAGGGAATCACAATATACAATACAGGCTTGTGTGCCACGCAGAAATACCTCCAGTATGGTTGATTATGTCTTATTATAGCACATTTTCTCCTGCTTGAACAGGTTCTTTTTGCAACGGTTTCGACGCAATTATTGTTCACAAAATATTTACAAACACTTCCGACATTCGTTACAAAGTCGTGCTATGATACGGAAAGTACTCCAAGAGGGGTGCGGCTATCAAAGGAAGTGTGCTTATGAATCAGGCGGCAATTGGTCAGTATATCGCAGGCAAGCGCACTGCGCAAGGAATGACGCAGGAGCAGCTGGCGCAGAAAATTGGCGTATCGCAGAAATCCTTGATGCGCTGGGAAACGGGCAAACGTCTGCCCGATGCTGATGCGGTGGAAGCGCTCTGCACGGCGCTGGGTATCACCCTGCCGGAATTGCTCAACGGCAAGGATTCGCCGCAGAAGGAAGAAATGCAGCTGACGCATGACGCACAGATGCTTGACCTGCTGCGCCGGATGCAGCGCACAGTCTATGAGCAGCATATTCTCTACGGCGTTCTGCTGATTCTGCTGGGCATCGCGAGCAACGCATTGTCTGCGCTGGTCGGCGGCAGCCATGTCAAGGAATTCTTTTCGGGTGTGCTGATGGGGATGTCCGTTGCGGAAATGCTGGCGGGGGTCGTCATCGTTGCCATCCATGTGATTCACGGAAAATGCGAGGAGTAATTAGCAATTTGAGAAATCATTGCGCATTGAAAAGCGGTCGCGTGACCGCTTTTTTCGTTTTGGGAAATCGCAGAAACATGCCTTTTTTCCTTGACCCCTTCGGCATTCCGATGTATAATAAACAATGGTGTATTAGCGCATTGAGCAGAAAGGGGTGAGTGTCCTGTACGCACAGGTAATTGTGGACATTGTGCATGAGAATGTTGCGCACACGTTTACCTACCGCATTCCGGACGGCATGACGCTCACCGCCGGACAGCGCGTGGAAGTTCCGTTCGGGCGGATGCGCAAGGAGGGGGTCGTCCTCTCCCTGACGCAGGAGACGGACGTGCCGCCGGAAAAGCTCCGCGACATCCTCCGCCCGCTGGAGGATTATGCCGCTATCTGCCCCACGCTGCTGACGCTCGCCCAGCAGATGGCGGACGACGTGCATTGCCCACTGGCGGAAACGCTGCGGCTGATGCTGCCCGCCCAAATGCGCGGTGGACGCATTCAGGTAAAAACGCAGACGGTCGCGCAGGCCGCGAAGCCACGCGAAATGCTGGAAGCGGCGGCACTGGCGGAGAAACGCTCGCCGAAACGGCGTCTGCTGCTGACGGTCTTATCCGACGGGCGGACGCACCCGGTGGAGGAATTGAAGCTGCTCGTCCGCGAGCCGCTGCAAGCGCTGCGCCAGCTGGAAGCAGCGGGGCTAATTGCCCTGCGGGAAGAAGAAGTGCTGCGCCGACCGGGCGGCAATACGCCGGACACCGCCGTCCCTGACCCGCCCCTCACGCCGGGGCAGGAGGAAGCGCTGTCTGTCATGCTGCCGGATTTGCGCAGTGGACAGGGGAAATACCTGCTCCACGGTGTGACGGGCAGCGGCAAAACCGAGGTGTTCATCCGCCTCGTGCGCCAGACGCTCGTGCAGGGGAAATCCGCCATGATTCTCGTGCCGGAAATCGCCCTCACGCCGCAGATGGTCATGTGGTTTCGGGCGCGGTTCGGGGCGGTTGCGGCGGTGCTGCACTCACGGCTCAGCGCGGGCGAACGCTTTGATGAGTGGCGGCGCATCCGGCGCGGCGACGCGCGGGTCGTCATCGGCGCACGGTCAGCGGTGTTCGCGCCGTGCGGGAACTTAGGGCTGATTGTCGTGGATGAGGAGCACGAATCGACGTACATCTCCGACCGTCATCCGCGATATGACGCGCGCGAAGTTGCCATCCGCCGATGCGAAAATGAACACGCGACGCTTCTGCTTGCCTCTGCTACGCCCAGCATCCTGTCCTTCGCCAGGGCACGGCGCGGGGATTATGTGCTGCTTGAAATGCCCTCCCGCGTCGGCAACCGTCCGATGCCGCAGGTCACGCTGGTAGACATGCGCAAGGAGATGGAGAACGGCAACCGAAGCGTATTTTCCGGGCAATTGGTCGCGGCACTCAAGAACTGCGTCGCGCGCGGCGAACAGGCCATGCTGCTGATGAATCGGCGCGGGTACAACAGCTTCGTCAGCTGCCGAAGCTGCGGTTATGTCGTCAAATGCCCGAACTGCGACGTCGCCATGACCTACCACGTCGTGGGCAGCGGGCAGACCGAGGCGAAACTCCACTGCCACTACTGCGGATTCGCCGCGCTGCCGCCGAACACCTGCCCGAAATGCGGCAGCAAGTACATCCGCTATTTCGGCGCGGGGACGCAGAAAATCGAGGAAGAATTGAAAAAACTCTTCCCACAGGAAAACGTCATCCGCATGGATATTGACACGACCTCCGGCAAGGATGGTCACGCAAAGCTGCTTGATGAGTTCCGCTCCGGGCGCGCAAAGCTGCTTGTCGGCACGCAGATGATCGCTAAAGGGCTGGATTTCCCGAAGGTGACGCTGGTGGGCGTGATTGCGGCGGATATGACGCTGAATCTGCCCGACTACCGCGCGCGGGAGCGGACATTCCAGCTGCTGACGCAGGTCGCCGGGCGCGCCGGACGCGGCACACTGCCGGGGCAGGTCATCATCCAGACGTACAAGCCGGAGGATGAGGTGATTCAGACCGCTGCCGCGCAGGACTACCGCGCGTTCTTTGAGCTGGAGTTCGATCGCCGGCGGACGGGGCTGTATCCGCCGTTCACGATTCTGGCGCGCCTGCTGGTGGAGAGCAATTCGCCGCAGAAGGCGCGAGAAGTTGCGACAATGCTTCATGCGCGGTGCGAGGAGCTGCTTAACGCGCATCCACTGTGGAAGAAGCGGGCGCTGATGGTGCGGCTTGACCAGCCGAGCATCACGGTTTTGCGCGGAAAAACGCGCTGGCATGTGCTGATGAAGCTGCTGGTGCATCCGGAGACGGAGCAGTTCGCCGCGGCATTGAGCGAACTGGCGCGGGAGAAGCAGGAGGGCGCGGAGGTGTACTTTGAGTACAACCCAACGACCATGATGTAAATGTGGTTTTATTTCCCTGAAATCGCGTGAATTGTGTGGTTATCCTGTGGATAAACACGCGGAAGAAGTAAGAAGAAGTCACCAACTCAATCGCGCGAAAGGGTCAAGGGACGAAGTCCCTTGCGGAGTCCAGAGGCAGAGCCTCTGGTGGGGTTTAAGGGGCGAAGCCCCTTCGGTTCCCCTTTTATAGGAAGGAGCATTGTAACTTATGGCGATTCGGAAGATTGTGAAGATTGGCGATGATTGCTTGCGGCAGGAGTGCCGGAAGCAGGAGAAGTTTGATTTGCGGCTGAAAATCCTGCTGAAGGATATGGCGGACACGATGTATAAGGCGGAGGGCGTCGGGCTGGCGGCGCCGCAGGTCGGGGTGCTGCGCCGCGTGGTCGTGATTGATGTCGGCGATCAGGGTGACGGGCTGCTGGAACTCATCAACCCCGTCATCACCATGCGCGAGGGCGAGCAGTGCGGTCGCGAAGGCTGCCTGTCGCTGCCGGGACGGCAGGCGGTCGTTACCCGCCCGCGTAAAGTCACCGTGCAGTACCAGAACCGCGACGGCGTGTCCTGCGAAAAGACGGTCGAGGGGCTGTTCGCGCGCGCGGTCTGCCACGAGCTGGATCACCTGGACGGCAAGCTCTACATCGACGTGATGGATCGCGAACTGACGCCGGAGGAAATCGAGGGGCATATCCCGGAGGACGACAACCAGTGAGAATCGTGTTTATGGGTACGCCGGATTTTGCCGTGCCGTCCCTCAAAGCCTTGGTGGAGGGCGGATATTCGGTCGTCGGCGTGGTCACGCAGCCCGACCGCCCCAAGGGGCGCGGCAAGAAGCTCGCCATGTCCCCCGTCAAGGAGTACGCCATCCAACAGGGCATCCCTGTCCTCCAGCCGGAGCGTATCAGCCGGGATGGGTATGAGGATTTGTTGAATCTCCACCCCGATTTGTGCATCACGGCGGCGTTCGGGCAGATTCTCTCGCAGAAAATCCTCGATATTCCGCCGCTGGGGACGATTAACGTCCATGCCTCGCTCCTGCCCAAGCACCGCGGCTCTGCGCCGATTGCGTGGGCAATGGTGCAGGGCGACAAGACCACTGGCGTGACCACCATGATGACCGCGCGCGGCATCGATAACGGCGATATGCTCCTCAAAGCTGAAACGCCGATTGACCCTGCCGAAACGTGCGGCGAACTGACGGCGCGCCTGAGCGAAATCGGCGCGAAGCTGCTGATAGACACGCTCAAAGCCCTTGAAGCCGGGACGCTTGAGCGCATTCCGCAGGACGAAAGCCAAATGACCTACGACCCCAAGCTCGAAAAGGACATGGGCGTTATCGACTGGACGCAGGACGCGGCGGACATTGTGCATCGGATTCACGGCCTGAACCCGTGGCCCGGCTGCACAAGCGCTGCCCCCGGCGGAACGTGGAAGCTGCTGCGCGCCGAAGTGGTGGACATGAGCGGTCAGCCCGGCGAAGTCCTTGCGGCGGATGGCAAGGAAGGGCTGATTGTCGCGGCGGGGAAGAACGCTGTGCGCGTCCGCCAGCTGCAAGTGCCCGGCGGGAAGCCGATGGATGCACGGGATTATCTGCGCGGTCACGCAATGGCCGCTGGAACAATGTTGAAAGAGGATACGGAAAATGAGTGACGAGAATCGACAGGGCAGCGGCAACTTCCGCGCAAACAACGGCGGACAGAAGCGTCCCGCGGGTGGCAATCGCATGAGCGGAAACCGCACTGGCGGCAAAAATTTCGGCGGCAAGAAGCCGTTCAGCGGAGAGAAACGCTCCTTCGGTGGCAGCAAGCCTGCGTTTGGCGGTGAGAAACGCTCCTTTGGTGGAAATAAGCCCGCGTATAACGGTGAGAAGCGTTCCTTTGGTGGCGATAAGCCCGCCTACAACGGCGAAAAGCGCGCATGCGGTGGGGATAAGCCCGCGTATAACGGCGAAAAGCGCGCCTTCGGTGGGGATAAGCCCGCGTATAACGGCGAAACGCGCGCCTTCCGTGGGGACAAGCACAATGATGGCGGCAAACGCCCGGCAAAATCGGGCTTCGGTGGGGAAAAACGCCCGTATGGGGACAAAAAGCCGCCCTTTGGTGGAAAACCGGGATTCCGTTCCGGAGAAAAGCGCCCCTACGGTGGCGGCAATGGGGAACGCCGTCCCTATCCGGCAAAACCGGCTGCCCCGAAGGTGGAGGGCAGCGACGGTCTGCCCGCGCGCCGTCTCGCGATCGAAGTCATCCGCGCGGTGACGGAGAACGACGCGTATGCCTCCCTCGTGCTGGACGAGAAGCTGAACAAGTGCACGCTGCCGCTGGTTGACCGCCGTCTGGCGGCGCGGCTGGTGTACGACACGCTGGAGCACCTGCTGACGCTCGACTATGCGCTCAATTCGCTGATGGCGAAGCCCGACACGGACATCAAGCTGCGCAACGTGCTGCGGCTGGGGGCGTGCCAGATTCTGCTGGAAGACCGCATCCCGGAAAGCGCAGCGTGCAACACGTCGGTCGCGCTGTGCAAGGAGCTGGGCATGGAGGGACTGGCAGGCGTGTGCAACGGCATCCTGCGCAACCTCGTGCGGCAGAAGAACGAAATCAAGTATCCGGACATGGAAACGGAGCCCGTCAAGGCGCTGTCCATTCGGTACAGCGTCCCGGAATGGCTCGTGGAGCGGTTGCTGGCTGACTGGGGCGAGGACGCAGAGAAGCTCATGGGCTTCCATCAGCCGAACGCCGCCATCACCATCCGCCCGAACCTGATGAAGATGGACGAAGCCGCTTTTGAGCAGTTCCTCAATAGCAAGGTCTGGGAGAAGGAAAAGGGGATGCTGCCCTTCTCGTGGCGCATCCGCAACATGGCGGAAATCGCGCATGACGCGGGCTTCGTCGGCGGCAAGTTCTCCATCCAGAGCGAAAGCAGCATGATGGTCTGTCTCGCCGCTGCGCCGAAGAACGGAATGCAGATTCTGGATGCCTGCGCCGCGCCGGGCGGCAAGAGCTGCCTGATGGCGGAAATGATGCAGGGCACGGGGCGCGTGCAGGCGTGGGAGCTGCATCCGCACCGGGCGGATTTGATTGCCGCGCAGGTGCAGCGTCTGGGGCTTGAAAACGTGCGCCCGATGACGCGCGACGCCCTCAAGCACCGCGAAGAGCTGGACGGCACGATGGACATTGTGCTGCTGGATGCGCCGTGTTCGGGGCTTGGCGTGATGAGCGAAAAGCCGGACGTGAAATACCGCGTGACGGCACAGAGCGTCGATGAGCTGGTGCAGCTGCAAAGCAATCTGCTGGACGCGGTCTGCCCGTATGTGAAGAAGGGCGGCACGCTGGTATACTCCACCTGCTCGGTGCTGAAGGACGAAAACGTGCGTCAGGCGGAGAAGTTCCTCGCGCGTCACCCGGAATTTGAGCTGCTGCCGCTGCCGGAGACGATTCCGACTTCCGTGCGGCAGTATGAAACGACCGGCTTGCAGCTCCTGCCGCAGCGCGACGGCATCGAGGGCTTCTATATGTGCCGGATGCGGAGGAAAAAGGCATGACCGAACTGACAGGCATGACGCCGCAGGAGCTGTCCGACTGGTGCAAGGCGCAGGGAATGCCCGCTTTTCGCGGCAAGCAGATTTTCCGCTGGATTCATCAGGGCGCGGATTTTGACGCGATGACGAATCTGCCGGCGGCAATGCGCGCGCAGCTGAAGGAAATCGCTGTGGCGCAGCCGGTCAGCATCATTGACGAGCGGAAAAGCCAGATTGACGACACGGTGAAATTCCTCTTTGGTTTGAAGGACGGCAACTGCGTCGAGGGTGTGCTGATGCACTACCACCACGGCTATACGCTGTGCATCTCGACGCAGGTCGGCTGCCGCATGGGGTGCAAGTTCTGCGCCAGCACGCTGGAAGGGTGCGTCCGCTCGCTGACGGCGGGGGAGATGCTGGGCGAAGTGCTGGCGGCGAACCGGTATCTGGACGGTAAAGACCGCGTGCACAACATCGTGCTGATGGGCAGCGGCGAACCGCTGGACAACTACGACAACGTCTGCCGATTCCTGCGCCTGCTGCGCGAGGAGGACGGCGTGAATATCGGCTTGCGCAATGTGAGCCTCTCCACCTGCGGGCTGGTGCCGAAGATGTACCAGTTCGCGGAGGAGAACCTGCCGGTGACGCTGTCGGTGTCGCTCCATGCGCCGAACGACGAGATTCGCCGCCAGACTATGCCCGTCGCCAACGCCTACCCGATGGACGAGCTGCTTGCCGCTTGCCGGAATTACATCGACAAGACCGGGCGGCGCGTCATCTTCGAGTACGCACTGGTGGGCGGCGTAAACTGCGAGGAAAAGCACGCGATTGAATTGGCGAGCCGGCTGCGCGGAATGCAGTGCCATGTCAACCTGATTCCGCTCAACGCCGTGGAAGAGCGCCACTTGAAGGGCGTGAACGAACAGACCGTGCAGCGCTTCCTGCACAAGCTGGAGGAACTGCACATTTCCGCGACCCGACGCCGCGAAATGGGCGACGACATTGAGGGCGCGTGCGGCCAGCTGCGCCGCAAGACACTTACTACTCTACACGACCCGCAGGGAGAAGAAGCATGAGCCGCAAAATCCGTTTCAGCAAGGAGAGCCAGAGCTCGCTGAATGATTTCTTCGTTCACCGCAGTCCGGAACAGCCGAAGTCCAAGGAGGAAGAGAATCTGCCCGCCGGGATTCTCAGCGCCTTCCGCACGGACGTGGGCAAAGTGCGCGCAAACAATCAGGATGCGCCTATTGTGTCGGAGAAGCTGCGCCTGTACGGGGTGGCGGACGGCATGGGCGGCCACAAGGGCGGTGAAGTAGCGTCCACCAGTGCGCGCGACGACCTGCTGCGGGAGTTGGAAGGGAAAACGCCATCGGTTGCGGCGCTCTCCGGCGCGATTGAGGAGGTCAACCGCCAAATCTACCATCAGCAGGAGCATGACGACGCACTGACCGGCATGGGCACGACGCTCTCCGTCCTCTGGATGAGCGACAATTTCGTATACATCGGGCATGTAGGGGACAGCCGTGTGTATCTGCTGCGCGACGGCGAGTTCAAGCAGATGACGCTTGACCACTCTCTGGTGGAGCAGCTGGTGCGCGAAGGCGTGCTGACGGAGGAAGAGGCGCAGAATCACCCGATGCGCAACATCATCACCCGTGCGATTGGCACGGATGAATCGGTGGAGGTGGACGTGGTGGTGGAGGAGCGCCGCAAGGGCGACCTGTGGCTTGCCTGCTCCGATGGTCTGCACGGCTTGGTGGATGACCGCCAAATGCGCGACGCGCTGCGCCAGTATGCGCCGGAAAAGGCGGCGGATGTGCTGCTCAAAGCCGCACTGGATGCGGGCGGACGCGACAACGTGACGCTCGTCATCGTGCATGACGGGGAGGAACCGGCATGAATGCGTTGATTCAGCCTGGCCGCATCCTCGCCGGCCGCTACCGCATTGATCAGCAGATCGGCGTGGGCGGCATGGCGGTGGTTTACCGCGCGACCGACCTCAATACACAGCATTTCGTCGCCGTCAAAGTTCTTAAACCGGAGTACAATCAGGATGCGGAGTATGTCGCGCGCTTTCAGCGGGAGGCGGAAGCCGCGTCGAAAATGACGCACCACAACATTGTCAACCTGCTGGATGTCGGCATGGATTCCAGCGGCAACCGCTACCTCATCATGGAGTACGTCGAGGGGCAGACGCTCAAGGACGTCATCCGCGAAAAAGGGCGGCTGAGCGAAACATCGGCAGTGCAGATTACCATCCGTATTCTCTCTGCGCTCCAGCACGCACATTCCAACGGTATCATCCACCGTGACATTAAGCCGCAGAATATCCTCATGCAGTCCGACGGCCATGTGAAGGTGGCGGATTTCGGCATCGCGCGCATGGCAAACAAGAATACGCTTGCTAAGGGCGATTCCGTCATGGGGTCGGTGCACTACTTCAGCCCCGAACAGGCGTCGGGCAAGGAAGCAGGGGTCACGAGCGATATTTACAGCGTCGGCGTGACGCTCTACGAGATGCTCACCGGGCGTGTGCCGTTTGACAGCAATAACCCCGTCGCCATTGCGATGCAGCACATCCACAATACGCCTGTGCCGATTCAGCAGTACGCGCCGGAAACGTCGGACGCGGTGTGCCATGTCTGCATGAAGGCAATGGACAAAAATCCGGCGTACCGCTATCAGTCCGCGTGGGATATGGCGAGGGATCTTCGCCACGCCATCAGCGGGCAGGTGGGAGAGATGGAGCCGCGCATCGTTGATGGCAGGCTTCCGGGGGACGGCGAGAGCGGCGGAATGCAGCCTGCACGCCGCCAGCCCAGCAGACGCATGGTGCGCAAAAAGCACCCCGCCAGCTGGTGGGTGATTACACTGCTGATGTCACTGGTTGTCTGCTACGGGCTGTTCGTCGGCACGAAGGCGATTTACGAGCGCGTGGTCAACAGCGCAGTGGTTGACGAGTACATTGGCATGGATGTCTCAGCGGCGCAGCGGAAGATTCAGCGCGCCGGACTGCGCCCGGAAATCATGGAAATCAATCACCCGACCATCAAGGCGGGTGAGGTCATCCTGCAAGCGCCGCAGGAGGGAACGACCCTGCGCAAGAATGACGTCGTCGTCCTGACCGTATCGAAGGGGCCATCCACCCAGACCGTGCCGAAAATTACGAATTTGACCGTCTCGGACGCAATTACGACGCTATCCCCCTATGGGCTGACGCTGACGATTGTCGAGTATGTGGTCAGTGCGACGGTTCCGGCGGGGCGCATCATCAGCCAAAGCCCGGAAGAAGGCAGCGTGTGCATGTCAGGCGACGCGGTGAGTGTGTCGGTGTCCGGCGGGATGGCGGTTGTGCCGAATGTGTACGGGCGGCATCTGGCGGATGCGCAGGAGCTGATTGCGGCATCGGGATTGTCGCTGAACCAGAACATCACTTTCTTGGAGACGGATGACACGACGATGCACGGATTGGTTGCCCAGCAGTCACCGTCGGGCGGCAGCGAGGTGATTGCCTCCGCGAAAGTGTCGCTGACGCTCTACCGCGTACCATCGATGATGGCGCGGGCAAAGGTGCTTTTGTCCCTGCCGCAGACGGAAAGCATGATGCACGTCCGTGTGACGCTGGTGGAAAGCGGCGTGGAGTACACGGCATACGAGGGGGATTTCCCCGCTAACGCCAGCCGCGAGCCGGAGGTTGAGCTGTGCGGCAATGAGCCGGGCATGTATACCTACCGCGTCTATTGCGATGGAGAATTTGCCTATCAGCAGCAGGTGAATATGGAATGAGAGAACCAGAAATGACGCAGGAATTGCAGGCGGAACTGCATCAGGGCGTGCTTGTGCGCTTCTTCGGCGGCTTTTATGTCGCAGCGGACGCGGACGGGCAGGAGTACACGCTCCGCTGCCCGAAAAAATTCCGCCATCAGCGCCTGTCGCCCCTTGTGGGGGATGCGGTGCGCTTTACGCCGGGGCAGGGCGAAGAGGAAGGCTGGCTGGTGGAAATTCTGCCGCGCAAGACCGAGTGCATCCGCCCGCCCGTAGCAAATGTGACGCTGCTGCTTGTGAGCATCTGCCCGTCGCCTGAACCGGATCTGCTGCTGGTAGACCGTCTGCTGGCGCGCGCGAAGAAGCAGGGCATGAAAACGGCGCTCATCGTCGGCAAATGCGACCTTGACGGCGGCAAACTGCTCGCCCAAATGCAGGAGGAGTATCGCGGGGCGGACTGCCCGGTGCTGGGTGTCAGCGCGCGGAACAAGGAAGGGCTGGATAGCGTTCGGGCGCTGATGCGCGGGGCGGACTGCTGCTGTCTGGCGGGGCAGAGCGGCGTGGGCAAATCGACGCTGCTGAACGCGTTGCTTGACTTGCAGCTGGAGACTGGCGAAATCAGCGAGAAAATCCAGCGCGGCAAGAACACGACGCGCTATGCGCAGCTGCTGATTCATGACGGCATCCGCGTGCTGGATACGGCGGGCTTCAGCCTGCTGGAAACAGAGAAGGGCATGGAGCCGGAAAAATTGCAGGAATTGTACCCGGAATTTCAGCCGTACATCGGGCAGTGTCGCTTCCAGCCCTGCCTGCATGACCGTGAACCTGGCTGTGCCGTCACGCAGGCGGTGCAGGAGGGGGAGATTGACGGGAACCGGGTCGAACGCTATCGGGAACTGCTGGCGGATGTCAGGCTGGCGTGGAAGAATCGGTATCAGTGACATAAAAGCAAACGAAATCACCCCGGCGTGTGAGCCAATGGCGGTTCAGTTCACATGCTGGGGTGATTTCTTTGCTATATTCAATTATTGCTGTTCTGTCAGCCGCTTGATTTGCTTATCAAAATCAGAATTAATCCGCTGGGTGCGATTGAACACATCATATTCCGCGAAGGCTTTCTGCTGTGCCTGTGCTTGGCTGATATGCCCTTTGTCGGGGAGAATATCATATCGGCGGAACGCAAGAAACTCGTTAATGCTTGCGGCAAACTGCTCCATGGTGAAGGTGTTTTCTCGCTCAATCAAGTCTTCGATGTAATCAAAGTAGCCGGAAACAGCCCGTTCCAGCTGACGAATCTGCTTTTCATCCAGATAGTTTTTTGCGACTGTTACATCCGATTTTAGGATGCGACCATCCGGCGCATTTTTCCATGTCGTCAATCCCATGTGTTCCTTTGTATGGTCGGCAGAATCATGCACGATTTCCGCCGCCGTTTTATGCGTAATGGCATAGTGAAAGCGATTCTGCACCATTGCATAGAACTGCTGGGTAGTTGGGGCATTGCGGTCATAGTCGATACTGCATTCTGCATAGATGTCCGTCACTTGCTGCCAAATGCGGCGCTCGCTGGCGCGAATCGAGCGCACACGCTCCAGCAATTCGCGGAAGTAATCTTTGCCGAAAGCAGTTTTGCCCTGCTTCAGGCGGTCATCATCCATGGCAAAGCCTTTGACCATGTACTCTTTCAGCACACCAGTCGCCCAAATGCGGAACTGCGTGGCTCGACGGCTGTTGATGCGGTAGCCGACGGAAATAATGGCATCCAGATTATAAAAATCAACGAGCCGCTTGACAGCTCGGCTTCCCTCTTCCTGAACTATTTCCATTTTGGAAATAGTTGAGGAAGCAAGTAATTCGCCTTCTTCATAAATATTATTCAGGTGTTTGCTGATGGCTGGTGCTTGTACGCCGAATAATTCTGACATTGCCTTTTGCGTCAGCCAAATGGTTTCATCTCGAATGACAGCGTTTACCGTAATGTCTTCTTCGGCTGTCTTGTAGATGAGAAAATTGAAATCCGGAGTGGGCATAGATACCTCCGCGTTTGTCTAAAAATTGCTTTACTTTCTCCTCAGTTTCGCCACAAAGAACCCCTCAAACCTTTCATCCGGTCTGACGCACACGACCCCATCTACCTTCGTCGGCAGCAGCGGCACGTCAGTCAAGAACGGGTGTTCAATCGGCACAACCTCACAGATGCCCATGCTCACTGCGCTCTGCACGATGTCCTCATTTTCCATTTGCAGCACCGAGCACGTCGAATACACCATCTCGTGCTTCTTCGGCAGCAGGGACAGCGCCTTTTGCAGCAGCACTTTCTGCGTTTTTGCGGTCTTTGCCAGCCAGTCCGCCGTCATCCGCCGCTGCGGCTCGCCGTCTTCAAGCAGCAGCGTGCCGCTTCCGGAACAGGGTGCGTCCAGCAGAATCTTGTCGAACTTGAACAGGCTGTCCAGCAGGCGCGCGTCCTGCCGCATGATGTTCACGGCGCGCGCACCCTGCCGCGTCAGGTTGAATTGCAGGCGGTCGGCGCGAATCGCGTTTTTCTCGCAGGCGGTGATGAGCGCCTTGCCGCCGGACAGCGCCGCCATCTGCGTCGTTTTGCCGCCGGGGGCAGCCGCCATGTCCAGCACGGTTTCGCCTGCTTTCGGCGCAAGCACCAGCGCAGGCAGCATCGAGGAAAGCGATTGCAGGTAAATCGCGCCCGCGTCGTAGCAGGGCAGGGCGCGCAGCTGCTCTTCATTGCCGTCCGGCAGCAGGAACGCATCGTCATACCACGCAATCGGCTCGACTGCAATGCCAGCATCCGCGATTTCGCGCAGAACCGCCTCCCGGTCGCCCTTGAGCGGATTGACGCGGAACGTCGTGCGCTTGCGGACATAGCCCGCTTCAATCTCCCGCGCAAGCTCCGCGCCGTATTGTGCTTCCAGCCGCTCATGCAGCAGCGGCGGTACTTCGGGTATCATAGGCTTCTCCTTTGCCGTCAGGACACCGGACGTTCCCGGCTCATGCGGCGCTTGACTTTGATGGGCGCGAACAGCGGCTTTTTGCCGTGCTTCTTCGCTTTGCTTTTTTTCATGCGGATGCACCTCCTGCGGATAGCTTATCCGCATTTTGCAGCCGTCATTCAGCGCATCTGGTGGATTTTCGCGATGTCCTCGGCAGGATTTGCGCTCTTAAACAGCGCCGTGCCCATGACCGCAGCGTCCAGCCCGCACTCGTGCAGCAGGGGCAGATTGCTAAGCGACACGCCGCCGTCCACCTCGGTCAGCCCGGTGTAGCCGATGGCGCGGAGCTGGCGGAGTTTGTCCAGCACGAAGGGGTTGAATTTCTGCCCGCCAAAGCCGGGCTCGACCGACATCAGCAGCACCATGTCGCACAGGGGCAGCAGGGGGATGATAGCGTCCACCGGCGTGTTTGGCTTGATGGATACCGCCGTCTTGACGCCCTGCGCGCGGATAAAGCGGAGGATTTCGGCGCAGTCGGCGGCGATTTCCTCATGAATCGTGATGGAGGACGCGCCTGCCCGGCAGAAGGCTTCGACGTATTTTTCGGGCTGGTCGAGCATGAGGTGCACATCCAGCGGGATGGTGAAGCGCTCATGGAGCGCTCTCACAACGCTGGGGCTGAAGCTGAGGTTCGGCACGAAATGCCCGTCCATGACGTCTACATGAATCCAGTCTGCGCCCGCGGCAATCATGCGGGCAGCGGCGGATTCGAGGTTGAGAACATCGGCAGCGAGGATGGAAGGGGATACAATCATGGCTTGACCCTCCGAGTAGTCGATTGGATTCAGTTCATCATGCAAAATGCGCATCCTTGAGTATCTTTAGCGCCGCGGGGGCAATCGGGTCGGGAATCGCGGCGGGGCGGGCGAGGAAGTAACCTTGCAGCAAATCAACGCCTAAGCGCAGGACAGTGCGCAGTTCGGCTTCGTTTTCAATGCCCTCCGCGACGACCTGCATCTGGCGCGCATGGGCGTAGGTGACAACGTCCGTGACGACCTGCTGCTTGTCGATGTTGGAGTCAATGCCGCGGATGATGGCAATATCCACCTTGATGTAGTGCGGGGCGAGCAGAAGGAGGTTGTTGCTGTTGCTGTACCCGCTGCCGTAATCATCCAGCGCAAAGACCGCGGTTCCGCCCAGCTGACGGCGCTTGATGGCAAGCACCTCCGGCATCGTTTCTTCTTCCTCGGTAATCTCGATGACCATTTTTTTCAGCATCGGGGCAAACTGACGGCGAAAATCCGCAAAATCAGCATCTGTCAGCGAAACGTTTGCAATGGAGTTGATGAACAGCTTCGCGTCGGGGGAGAGCTTGCCGCACGAGACAAGGCGCTCGAACGTCTGCGTGCCCTTGAAGAGGGTCAAATGCTCAATGTCGTACAGCCGATTCTCCTCGTGCGCCAGCTTCATGATGGTTTCGGGGGAACGCAGCAGCGGCATGTTGACGCGCATCAGTGCCTCGTAAGCCACCACATGCCCGTCGCGCGCGGAGAACAGCGGCTGGAAGTGATAGAACACGCTGCTGTTCTCCAGCAGTGCGGAGAACTCCTGCCGCAACTGCGCGTAGTAGGCTTCGCGGTTGTATGCACCAATGTCAAATTCGCGGATTTCGCCCTTGCGCTGCCGCTTCACCTGATAGAGCGCAAAATCGGCATAGCGTTTGAGGGTCGCGAAATCGCGGCTGTCATCCGGATACCACGCCACGCCGCCGGAAATGGCAATGTGCATCGTGTCGCCGGAAGGCAGCACGGCGGTGTAGGTGGACATGGCTTTCTGCAGGTGTGTCAAATCCGCCCGGAGCGCATCGCGGGATTCATAGCCGTGCAGCAGGACAACAAATTCGTCGCCCGAAAGCCGCGAACAGACCGCGTTCGCCGGGATATTCTCTGCAAGGCATTGCCCGGTCAGGCGGATGTAGCGGTCGCCACAGTCGTGTCCGTAGGTGTCGTTGATGCGCTTCAGGTCGTCCAAATTGGTCATCAGCAGCGCAGCATGGCGCATCTTGTCCGGGTGCGCGAACATCTCCTGTACCTTCCGCATGAACGAGAAGCGGTTGTACAGCCCGGTCAGTACGTCGTAGTCGCGCTCGTGCTCAATGCGGCGGCGTTCCTGCATGGAGGTCGTTACATCCTCCACCAGACCGACCTGCGTCCCGCGTTCTTCGCCGGAACGCAGGAGGATGTAGCGCACCGTGCCGCCCGAAGAGGGCAGGGCGTACACTTCGCCGCCGTATGCGCGGGTTACGTACTCGTGCATCTGCTTCCAGCCGTTCAGGATGGCATCGAACCAATCCTTGTCCAGCGAATCCGGCGGTACGTCCGGCAGTGCCAAGAGGGAGAAGAAATTGTCCGTTACATACACGGTATCCACATCAGGCCGCTTCTCAAAGCCGCCGATTTCCACGCTCGCCAATTCCATAATGCGCTGGAACTTGACTGACGTGTCCAAAATCTCCTGTGAACGCTGGGTGAAGGCGGCGGAGAATTGGTCAAGCTCACAGATGCCCGTCGGGGAGAGCGTCGGCACTTGATAACGCTGATTCTGTGACGCGCTGATCTGCTTGGACAGGCGCGTAATCGGTTGTGCCAAACGCCGACTGACGATGAAGGAAGCAAAAACACCTGCCAGCAGTGTCAGTACGACGATAATCACCAGCATTTGCCGAACGCTGCCGGAAAAGCTGTACAGCTGCTTGACGGGCACAAGCCCAATCAGCAGCCAGTGCTCACCGGAGAACGGCGCGTTTCGGCTGTACAGCGCCAGCGGCTGTTCGCTGGCAAAGTAGCGTGTGCCGTCAATTGTCAGAAAGCCCTCACCGGATGCATCCTTTTGCAGTACCAGCGTGTTTCCCGCCTGAATTGCTGTGTCAGGCGAAGAGCAGACGGCGATTTGCAGCGTCAGCGTATCCGCGGACAGGTCGTCCGTCGTCGAGCAGAGCAGGTAACTGCCGCTTCCCTCGTTCTGCAATTCATAGGTGGGCAGCTTGCCGCGCAGGTAGGGGTCTGACAAAAGCCCGATGCCGACCACGCCATACACCGTGCCATCGGAAAGTATCAGCGGCTGGGAGTAGGAAAACACGCTGCGCGGGTCATCAGGGAGGCAGAATGGAAAGCGCGTCCAGTGACCATAATCATCCGCCGAAAGCAGAGTTTCGGCGTTCCGCGCGGTTTGATAGGGAAGATAGAGAAAGTCTGATGCTTCGCGCTGATATTCAAAGGCAGGCTGCCAAGCGCTGGCGGTGTAAAGCCCTGTGGATTGCACAAGCGTTGCCGGGGCAAACTCCAGCGAAAGGTCAGCATTGCGGTCGGAATATGGACCATCCGGGTCGAGGTCGCGCACATAAATACCGGGGAAGCGCGTCCCGTCCACGCAGTCATCCAAATCACGGCTGCAGAAAATAACATAGATGCCGCTGAGTTTTTTTGCGCGCATTTCGAACACCAGCTCCGACGAAATGGCGCGCAGAAGCGGCTCGGATGCGGCACTGCCGGAATCCAGCGTATCCAGCGAAATCGTACCGTCCGCCAAGAGCGCTTCGGTCTGACTGTTGATGTAGGTGGACAGCGCGGTCAGCTCCTGCGAAGAAACCAGAAAATTCTGCAAATATCCGCTGCGATTTTCCACCTGTTCGCACAGAACTTCCTCCGCATTGTCATCCAGCTGCGACGGCACTTGTCCGACGATAATTGTGCCGATGAGCAGGGTCAATTCAATCACCAGCACGAGCAGCAGAGAAAAGAAGATGGTGAAAAAGACAGAATGCATTTTGCGGCTCTGCGGCGCGGGAACCATGACACTTTCACCTCCTGTTTAGCGGCAATCAGGGCGATTTGATTATTCGTAGGCTTGCAGCTTCGTCAGCGTCTCCTGATACCAGCTGTCAAAGCATTCATCCGTGAGAAACTCCGCTTCAGCCTCTTCGGCGCTCATCCCCGCGGCGATTCGCTCGACGACGATGGCACGGTCTGCCGCAGCTTTGTCGCTCAATGCGTATTCCAGCACTTTGCGCGCCGCTTGACAGCCCTCAAACGCCAGTGGTGTGTACAGGCGATTCTCATTGATCGTCGCGACCGCGCCCGTCAGCACCTGCTCGACGACGGGGGAGAGCGTCAGCCCGGCGGCCTTGATGGTATCTATGTTGTTTGCCGCCTTTGTCACCGGCATGTAGCCCGAACCGACGGAGAAGCTGATGTTGTTTTCCGGCAGGGTGAACCACTTGAGAAACTCCACGCTCGCGCGCACTTTTGCTTCATCGGCCGCCGTGACGACCATGCCGGCGCCCTGCTGGACAGCAAACGATTCGCCATCCGCAAACTTCGGGCAGGGGAGCACTTTCAGCGTGATGTTATGGCTCTCGGTGTCGCTGGTTATGACACGGGAGGGGAAGAACGTGCCGCTGGAGGACGAGCCGACGTAGCACAGCAGGTTGCCCGTCTTGATATCGTCGCTGCGGAAGCGCCCGGCAGCACTGAAATAGCCCTTGATGAACGGAACGTAGTAGCTGTCCCAGAGCTTGCGGATGATATTGCGGTCGAAATGCAGCGTAAGACGCCCATCGCCATCCACCTCGAAGATGGTGCAGCCCAGCTCCTGCGCGCCGATGAGCAGATAATTCGCCATTGCGTCGCGCCCGAAGAGGGCCTTGCCGTCATCAGGCGTGTCGGTCTGCGCGTCTGTCCAGTTGTAGTAGCGCTCGGCGACGGCAAGCAGACCCTCGATGGTGAGCATCTCGCTTTCCTGCGTGCCGGTTGCCTCGGCAAAAGGCTGCCAGTCCGTTTCATTCAGGAAAAGCAGCTCGGTAGACTTGGCAACCGGGAAGATTTTGATGCTCCCAGTCTGCCCGAAGTCGCCTTCGGTGAGATAATTATCGACATATGCGGCGCGTTCGTCCGCTGTTAGATACCTGCTGACATCAACGACCAGCCCCAGCTTGTCTAGTGCGTAGGCGGTGTCGGCGTAGGCGGAGAAGATGTTCGGCATCGCTGCCGCGCCGACTTTTCCCTCGGCGGACTGCATGACGCTGGCTTCCAGCTCGTTCACGCTGCCTTGGCTGTACGCCTCAACAATGATGCCCTTTTCCTTGCCAACCGTTTCGTTGAAGGTTTTGACGAGCGTATTGAAACTCTCCAGCAATGTACCGTTGTAGTATGTCCAGACCGTAATGCTGATGGGCTGCGGTGCAGCGCTATCCGATGAACATCCCGTGCAGAGCAGCAGGACGATGATGCAGAGCAAAGCCAACAGGTATTTCAAATTCTTTTTCATCATGTGAAAAACTCCTCTCGCCGGCGAATTCCGACGGGAATCAGTATAGCGCGTTTTCGCAGGAAAAGCAAGGCTTTGCACGTCTAAGCGAGCGGATTTACGGAAAAACTTACATTATAAATGAAAAAATGCGCCGGAGGAAAGTCCTTCGGCGCAGGGCAATTGCATCAACCTTTTATTCTGCTGATGAGACGCTCCGTGACGATCCGCATGTCCTCCGTCGTGCCAATCGTTACGCGCAGATACGACTGCAGGTGCGGCGTGCTAAAGTGGCGGACAAGGATGCCGTCGTCGCGCAGAAGCTGTTGAATCGGCGCGGCGTCATTTTCCGATGCCTTAACGAAGAGGAAGTTTGTGCGGCTCTTGAGGACGGGAATGCCCGCGTCCGCTAATGCTTGGCGGCAGATATCGCGGTCATGGCAGATGGTGGCGACGATGCGCGCAGTATACGCCGTGTCCAGCTCGGCTTCGCGCGCGGCGGCTTGTGCCAAACGGTCAACCGGGTAGCTGTTGAAGCTGTCGCGGATGCGCTTCATGGCAGCCATCAGGCGCGGATGCCCCAGCGCATAGCCGACGCGCATTCCCGCCAGAGCGTGACTCTTACTGAACGTGCGGGTAATTATTACGTTGTCAAATTCGCGCAGAAGCGGTACGGCAACTTCCTCCGCGAATGCCGCGTATGCCTCGTCGATCAGCAGCACTTCGCCGCAGTCGCGCGTGTACGCCGCCAAATCTCGCAGCACATCCAGTGGGAGCGCTATGCCGGTCGGGGCGTTCGGGTTCGCTAAGGCAATGGGGCAGGCAAGGCGCAGACCATCCACATCCACCGAAAAATCGGGCTTCATCGGCACAGATGCGACTTTTGCGCCGTACAGATTCGCATAAACCGGGTAAAACGAGTACGTCACCGCAGGAATGGCGACGGTTTTGCCCGCGAAAAACGCCGCAAACGCAAACGCCAGCACTTCGTCTGAGCCGTTGCCGCAGAACACCCAGTCCGCCGGAACCCCCTCGACGGCACTGATGGCTTCGCGCAGGGCAGTCGCATCCATGTCCGGGTACAGGCGCAGGGACGCGGCATCGAACGAGCGCAGCACCTCAGCCACGCGCGGCGACGGCGGATACGGATTCTCGTTCGTGTTGAGCTTGATAAACTTGCGGTTTTTCGGCTGCTCACCTGCAACGTAGGGAGTCAGGCGCAGCGCTAATTCGCTCTCATACATACTCATGTCCTCCTGACCGGCACGCCCTCGCGCGCCAGATATTCCTTCAAGTCGCTGATTTTCAGAATGCCGAAGTGGAACAGCGTCGCGGCGAGGGCGGCATCAGCGTGCCCGACGGTCAGCGCGTCGCGGAAGTGCTCCATCTTGCCCGCGCCGCCGCTGGCAATCACCGGTACACCGACTTCATCCGCAATAGCGCGCGTCACATCCAGTGCGAAACCGTCGCCCACGCCGTCGCAGTCCATGCTCGTCAGCAGAATTTCACCCGCGCCGCGTTTCACGCCTTCTGCCGCCCATTCCAGTGCGTCCAGCCCTGTGTTCTCGCGCCCGCCGCGAACGTACACGTCCCAGCCGCCGCCAACGCGCGATTTTACATCCATTGCCAGCACGATGCACTGACTGCCGAACCGCAGCGCACTCTCGGTGATGAAATCCGGGTTGCGCACGGCGGGCGAGTTGATGCTCACCTTGTCCGCGCCCAGCCGCAGCAGCGCGCGAATCTGGTCGATGTCGCTGATGCCGCCGCCGACCGTGAATGGGATGAACACCTGCTCCGCCACACGCGACACCACGTCCAGCATCGTGCCGCGCTTCTCGTAGGATGCGTTGATGTCCAGCAGTACCAGCTCGTCCGCGCCTGCCTCATTGTAGCGCACCGCGGCCTCCACCGGGTCGCCCGCGTCGCGGATATCCACGAAGTTCACGCCCTTGACTACCCGACCGTCGCGGATGTCCAGACAGGGGATGATTCGCTTTGTCAGCATGATTTGTCCCCCTTCCACTGCGCAAATCGCCGGAGCATATTCAGCCCGACTTCACCTGATTTTTCCGGGTGAAACTGCGTTGCCATCACGTTTCCGCGCTGTATGGCGGCGGTGAAAGTCTGCCCGTAAGTGCAGGTGGCGGTCGTCCATTCCGGCGATACATCCGCCATGCAGTAGCTGTGGACGAAATAGACAAACGGCGACTGTCCGCCGTCAAAGAGGACGCACGGGCGTGTGTCGAGCGTATTCCACCCCATATGGGGGATTTTTAGCCCCGCGTCGCGGAATTTCGTGATGGTGCCGGGGAACAGCCCCAGGCCATCGTAGAAGCCATTTTCCTCGCTGTGCTGGAAAAGCATCTGCATTCCCAGACAAATGCCGAGGATAGGTACGCCTGCATCGGCAGCGGAGAGAATGGCGCGGTCGAGATGGAGCGCACGGATGCGGGTCATGGCATCGGAGAAAGCGCCGACGCCGGGGAGGATGATGTGGTCGGCGGTGGAAAGGGCGGAGGGGGTGTCGGTGATGAAGCAGGGGACGGCAAGAAATTCGAGCGCCTTTTGGACGCTGCGGAGATTGCCCATGCCGTAGTCGAGGATGGCAATCATGGGGGAAAACACCTCCTTGAGGGAAAAATTCGGAAGGGGGAAGGGGAAAAAAAGCAACACGCGGAAGAATTATGGTAGTGAAACCAACTCAATCGCGCGAAAGGGGTCAAGGGGAAAATTTCCCCTTGCAGGGTCAAGGGACAGCGTCCCTTGTGGGGTTTGGGGCAACGCCCCAACTGTTTTTCGGGCGTTCAATTCAAAGAGACAGCCCACAAAGGCGCAGGCAGCGAAGCGTCCCTGCCAGTAACTTCGCGCGTCCGCAGACGCGCCCCCAAGCTGCTCTTTCGACTATTGATGCTGTGTCGCGCCAGATGGGCGCGACCAAATGGCTGGTCTTTCAAGCATAGCTGCTTTTTTCTGAAAGCAGGGAATTTCGCCTCTGCGGAGGCGACCAAAGGGCATGAAAACAGACGAATGTCTGCGGTCGCCCTTTGGAAACCTTCGGGTCGCACCCATGTTTATTGGCTTTTACCGGGACAGAACCAAACAAATCAACACATTAGCGTATTAAAGCGAAAAGTTCTGGAAAAAGGCAGGGATTCCTCTCTGCCTTTTTCAAATACTTCAGCGATACAGCACTTCGTGGCGCTTCGGGCCGTTGGAAACCATCTTAATCGGCACACCGCACGCATTCTCGATGAACTCCACATATTTCCGGCAGTTCTCCGGCAGCTCGTCATACGACTTCACGCCGCGAATGTCGCACTTCCAGCCGGGCAGCTTCACATACACCGGCTTGCAGCGCATCAGCGTCGGGGTTGCCGGGAATTCCGTAATCTGCTTGCCGTCCACTTCATAGGCGACGCACACCGGAATCTCGTCCAGATAGCCCAGCACATCCAGATTCGTCAGCACAACCTGCGTCGCGCCCTGCACCATCACGCCGTAGCGCGTCGCCACCGCGTCGAACCAGCCGACATCGCGTGCACGGCCTGTCGTTGCGCCGAATTCGCCCGCGTCACCGCCGCGGCGGCGCAGCTCGTCACCCGCAGCACCTTCCAGTTTCGAGACGAACGCACCCGCACCCACGCAGGACGAATACGCCTTCGTGACGCACACAATGTCCGTCATGTCGCGCGGAGAAACGCCCGCACCCACGCAGCCGTAGCCCGCCAGCGGCGAGGACGACGTCGTGTAAGGATAAATGCCGTGGTCGGGATCGCGCAGAGAGCCAAGCTGACCTTCCAGCAGGATGGTCTTGCCCTCCTTGTTTGCCTGATAGAGGAAGTGCGTCGTGTCCGCGACCATCGGGCGAATCTTCTCCGCCAGCCCCTGCAGATACGGCACCAGATCGTTCACATCAATCGGCGGCTGATGATACAGGTGCTCCAGCAGCACATTCTTCTTCACCAGCGCGATTTCCAGCCGCTTGCGCAGCAGCTCTTCGTCGTACAGCTGGCAGACCTGAATGCCCACCTTCGCGTATTTATCGGAATAGAACGGCGCAATGCCGCTTTTGGTGGAGCCGAACGCACTCTTGCCCAGGCGCTCTTCCTCCAGCTTGTCAAATGCAATGTGATAGGGCATCATCACTTGGCAGCGGTCGGAAATCATCAGCTTGGGCATCGGCACGCCGCGGGATGTGAGAGACTCCAGCTCGCTCAGCAGCGCCTCGATGTTCAGCGCCACGCCCGGCCCGATGACGTTGACCACGTTTTGATGGAAAACGCCGGACGGCAGCAGATGCAGCGCAAATTTGCCGTATTCATTGATGATGGTGTGACCCGCATTCGCGCCGCCTTGGAAGCGGACAACCACGTCGCTTTCTTCCGCAAGCAGGTCGGTCACCTTGCCCTTGCCTTCGTCGCCCCAGTTAGCGCCTACAATGGTACGAACCATTTGGAACATCCTCCTTGAGCGGCAGACAGAAACCTCTGCCGCAATTTTCGGCATTACGTCTTATTATGCAGCATGTGTCAGCCGATGTCAAGCGAAAAACAAAAGAAAGCCGAGCAAAATGTTCTTTTCAACGAAATTCCGAATGTTCGGCTTTTGATTTTCTCATCGGATTTTCATGACACGGCGGAAAAAGTATGCTATAATGAGAAAAACTCGCTGTGCAAAGGGGGAAAATGCGGTGGAGAACTTGATTCCGCGCTGGTATCGGGAACTGGAACTGTTTCGCGGCGTAAAGCCGCTGCTGGTGCTGGAAGGGTGCGTGATGGATCAGGTACGCGTGCCGGTGACGGGTTCGGTGGCGGAGGATACGCTGCTGCCGCTGAGCGCGTTCCTGAATGCGTATTTGTCCGATGCCGGGTATGAGCAAGTAGTGTTCTATTCCAATCTGGTGGGGCTGATGAACCCGTATGCGCCGGAGATGCTGGATAATTTCGCGAAAACGAATCAGGCGGAAGTCGTCAGCGGGGCGATTCCGGCGGAGTTCAAGGGGAACGACGCGAATACCGCGCCGAACATCATCCGCCGCGCCATGATGCAGGGCAAGCACGCGACCGCCGTCGTGATGGAGATGGCGAGCCGCTATATCGTCACGCCTGACCGCCTCGACCAAATGGAGGTCAACAGCTTTAATCTCCTGCTGCAAGCGTCGCTGTCCGCCGCGAACGTCCGCACGGCGCAGGGAAAGCTGCCGAATCTGCTGATTTTGCTGGTCAATAAGCTCAACGACCTGCCCGCGTGGTTTTATCTGGACAACCCCGTTTGCAAGACGATTACGCTGGAAGCGCCCGATCGCGATGAGCGGATGCGGTTCCTGAGCGGCAGCGCGTGGCCATCGTTCTTCGATGCGGCGGTGTACCGCACGGACATGCCCTATTATCAGCAGCAACCGGACGATTTGCGCAAGCTGCGGGAGAAGTTCGTTGGGCTGACCGAAGGCATGAGCTTCACCGAACTTGATGCGCTCCGCCGTATGAGCCGCAGCCAATGTGCGCCAATTCGCGAACTGTGCAGCATTGTGGATTTGTACAAGTACGGCATCCATGAAAATCCGTGGGCGAAGCTGTCGATGGAGAGCCTCAAAACGGCGAAAGCGGACTTCCAGAAGCGCATCAAGGGGCAGGACACGGCGCTGGAACGTTCGCTGGACGTCATCAAGCGCGCTGTGACGGGGCTAAACGGCGCGAATTCCTCCGGCACGGGCAAGCCCAAGGGCGTGCTGTTCTTCGCCGGGCCGACCGGCACGGGCAAGACCGAAACCGCCAAGGCACTCGCAGAAAAGATTTTCGGCGATGAATCCGCCTGCGTCCGCTTTGACATGAGCGAATACGGGCAGAGCCATTCCGACCAGAAGCTGCTTGGCGCACCGCCCGGCTATGTCGGCTACGAGGCGGGCGGGCAGCTGACCAACGCCGTGAAGAAGAACCCGTTCTGCATTTTGCTGTTCGACGAAATCGAGAAGGCGCATCCGTCGATTTTCGACAAGTTCCTGCAAATTCTGGAGGACGGGCGATTGACCGACGGGCAGGGTCACACGGTCTATTTCTCTGAAACAATTATCATCTTTACCAGCAATCTGGGTATGTACGTCAAGGATGCGCTGGGGCAGCGGCACCAAAACGTGTCGTATGACATGACGTATGACGAGGTGACGCGCCGCCTGCGCGAAGCCATCGGGGACTACTTCAAGCTGGAGCTGGGACGTCCCGAAATTCTCAACCGCATCGGCGAGAACATCGTCATCTTCGACTTCATCCGCCAGGAGGCAGGGCAGGCGATTCTCCGCGCGCAGGTGGACAAGCTCATCCGCCGCCTGAAGGAGCAGAAAAACCTGACGCTCGTTATCCCGGACGAAAGCTACCAGCAGCTGTCCGACGCGGCGCTGGCGGATTTGACCAACGGCGGGCGCGGCATCGGCAATCAGGTGGAGGCGCTGCTGATCAACCCGCTTTCGCGCTACCTGTTTGACAGCGGCATTATCGAAAACGCGACGGTGACGGTGGATGCTTTCAAGACGACCGCCCAGCCGCCCGCGCTCCGCTGCACCACGACCAAGGAGGAAAGCACATGACAGGCTATTCACCGCGCCGCCGCGGGTCGATACTCAGCGACATGGCGGATATTGCGCAGGACTTGTGGGCGAGCGTTCCCGAAACCGTTCCGGCGGAAAAACCGACCGCGGTTCGGGACGAACCGACCGCGCCCCAGGCACCGCAAACCGCGCAGAATCCCGCGAAATCCGCCGATTCAGCACCCAAAGCCACCTATGCGGACGAAAAATCGCTGCCCTTTACTGAACTATGGAAAGTGGCGGATGAACCCATCGACTGGACGGAAGTAGTGTCCTCCCCAATACCGACTGACGGTCTGGTTTCGGCGGAAAAGTGGGCACTCTACCGCCAATATGCCGACAAAGTGCTCTCCGGCGACACTGCGGCATACCTTGGCGTGCTGAAAGCCGTTGACCCGATGGGCGACCTTGCACCCTACACGTCGTCGCTCTCCGTTGCGACGCGCGATGCGGACGTGATGCTGGCGACGTTTGCCGTCCGGGACGACCTGCTGGACAGCGACGGCGAACACTACTTGTGCGGCTTGTCGCTGCGGATCGCGCGGGACTTGTTCGCGACGCTGCCCGTGACGCACGTCATCGTGACCGCGACGCAGAAGGAGCAGCCCATCAAGCGCGTCGATTTCCCGCGCAGCGCCATGCAGAACGCGCGCTTCCAGTTTGTTGATCCGGTGACGTTTGTGGGGCAGTTGAAGGAAGCATGAGCAAGTATAATGCCCTCTGGGACTATGTGCGTTCTCAGTCTGCACCGCTGCTGACGCTTTCCTTCGACGAAATTCAGCAGATTGCGGGCATTCCAATAGACCATTCCTTTCTGCAATACAAGAAGGAACTGACGGCATACGGCTGCAAGTCCAGAAAATCTCCATGAAGGGGCAAACGGTTTGCTTTGCCAAAACAGATTCCTGAACCCGCATTTCAGCCCGCTGGCGCAAGAAACGTCAGCGGGCTTTTTTCTCCCCAAATTCGCGAAAAAACCGCCCCCTGCTTCGACGCTTTTGCCCGCTTGATTGCCGTATTATGATTCCCTACGGCAAGGGAGGGGACAGGCATGACCGAAGTGCTGACACGGGAGAAGAAGGCGGCATGGACAGCGTGGCGGAGCGCATACAAAAGCGGCACGGGGCGGAAAATCCTGCGGCAGACGGGCAGAATCCTGCTGGGGGCTGCGCCGGGGTTTGCACTCGCGTTCTCGGACATATGCGGCGTGTCGGCGGGGGCGTGGGCGGCGTACGGCATGGCGGCAGCGTCGTGCGGGCTGGTGACGTACCCGGTGTCACTGGGCATCGCAGCGGCGTTTTTGATGCGGATGCTCTGGGGACTGACGACGCGCTGGGAGTTGCTCATCGGCGCGGTGCTGGTGCTGCTCTCGCCGCATGTGCTTAGGCAGAGAAACGGCGCGTTCCCGCTGATTGCGACGAGCTTGGCGCTGCTGCCGGGGGCAATCATCGGCGTGTGGCAAGGGTCGGCGGCGACGCTGCTCTTTGGCATCGGCACCATTCTGCTGGGAACGCTCTCCGCGCCGGTCATGCGCCGCGCGATTGAGAGCATCCGCGGCGGAAGAAGTTTCGAGACGCTCGAAAGCCGACTGTCGGTTGGGTATCTGCTGCTGATGCTCTTGTGCGGCGGCGCGCGGATGATGCTGCCGTATGTAAACCTTGGCGTGACGGCGGCGGGGCTGATGACGATGGCGGCAGCGGTGTATCTGGGTGTGTGCCCCGGCTGCGTGATGGGGCTGATGGCGGGCGTGACGCTGGCTTTGCAGGGACTTCCGCTGAGCGTGACGGTCGCGCTGTCACTGGGCGGTTTCCTCGCGGGCATGGGGCAGATGACCGGGCGGCGGATGGTGCCGTGCATACTGTTTGCGCTGGGAATGGGCGGAATGCTGGCGTACACGGGAACAATCGCGTGGGGAGCCTTGGGCGCGGCGGCGGCTGCTCCGCTCATCATGGGTGTGCTGCCGCGGGAGGCAGACGAATTTCTCCGTCAGCAGACGCGGCGGTTTCATCCGCTGCCCGATGCGCCGGGGGATGCGTATGCTGCCTATGCCCTCCGCCGCTGGGAAAAGACGGTCGGCGATATGGCGCGCGCTGTGCCGTCGCCCGTGGGACTGGGCGAAAAGCGCACGCCGCAGTGGTGGGAAGAGCATCTGTGCGCCTCCTGCCCGGAGCGGGCAGTGTGCGGGTGCATGAACACAGAATTGGGACAGAACCGCGCCGAATACATCTGGAAAGCGCACGAGGCGTCGGACGAGGTGTGGGCACAGCGGCTTGAATCACTTCGGGGACTGGGGTGCGCACGTCTGTATCAGCTGATGGACAGCATGAATCTGCTGCGCGCTGAGAACGCGGACGAGCAGCGCATTATCCGGCGAGCGTGTCAGCAGCGGGACATGCTGGTGACGCATCTCACTGCGCTTTCGGGCAGCGCAAGGCATTTGGCGGCGCTGTCCAGCGGCGAAAGCTGGTGGGATGAGCAGTACGCGCGCAAGCTCCGCCGCGCCTTGGCGGAGGAGGAAGCAATGGCGCGCCTGTCGTTCGTGCGGCAGGTGGATGGGCACTTGCAGGTAGCCTATGAACTGCACGGCGCAGGCAGCGCGGATGAGCAGGCGGCGCAGTTGTGCGGCATCACAAGCCGATGCCTTGGCAAGCCGATGACGATTGCCGAGCGCGAGCGGGCGCATGTCCGCCTGACGGAAATGCCGCTGATGATGGTGGAGGCGGGTGCGGCGAGCCGGTGCATCGCAGGCGCGGATATTTGCGGCGATACGTTTTCGCTGGGGCAGTTGCAGGACGGGCGGTTCGTGGCGGCGCTGTCCGACGGCATGGGGCACGGAAATCAGGCGGCGCTGGAATCGCGTCAGGCGGTGGAGCTGCTGCGGATGTGTCTGGATGCCGGGTATGACCGCGCGCAGACGCTTACGGCGGTCAACGGCATGATGCTGCTGGCTGGGCAGGGGGAGCGGTTCACGACGGTGGATTTGTTCCTGCTGGACTTGTGGACGGGCAAGGCGTCGCTGGACAAGCTCGGCGCGGCGGGCAGCTACCTGATGCAGGCGGAAGGCTTGTCGCTGTTGGGCGGCGACGCGCTGCCGCTGGGGATACTGGAGAACGTCGAAAGCGGGGAAAAGCTGATGCAGCTGCATCAGGGGGATACGCTGATTCTGCTCTCCGACGGCGTGGAGGATGCCTATGAAAATCGGCAGGCCATGGAAGAGACGATTCGCGACGCCTTGACGCTCGAAACTGCGCAGGATGCCGCGAACGCGATTTTGACCGGTGCGCCCTCCGACGACACCGCTCCTGCCGACGACCAGACTGTGCTGGTGCTGCGCTTGATTCGCGCGCGGGCGGATGCGAAGATTGAGGAAATGTATCAATAGCATGAAGTGCTTTTCCATAAATCGGCTGACAAACATAATGAACGAGTATGCTAAACCTGCTAACATGGGTGCGAAGGCGAAGCAGTCCAGAGAATGAAGAAAACGAAAGGCTTTACAACGCCGCATCAAATCAGTATAATAGACCCCGAAAGGATGATGCGGATGTGGAAAAAGAACCGCTGGATGCGTCCGGAACGGGTGATGGCGCTGGGATTTCTCGCGCTGATTCTGCTGGGCGGCGTGCTGCTGTCGCTGCCGTGCGCCGCGCAGAATGGACGAAGCATCGGATTGGGCAACGGCTTGTTTACGGCGACGAGCGCGGTCTGCGTGACGGGGCTTGTAGCCGTCGATACTGGAACGACTTTTTCGCTCTTTGGGCAGCTGACGCTGCTTTTGCTTATCCAGATTGGCGGTCTGGGCTTCATGGCGTTCGCGACGCTGACGATGATGCTGTTGGGACGCAAAATCGGTCTGCGCGACCGGATGCTCCTGCGCGAATCCATGAATACAAGCGGAATGTCGGGGCTGGTGCGCCTGACGCGCTGGTACTTGACGGCGGCGCTGGTCATCGAGGGCGGCGGCGCGGTACTGCTTGCAATTCGCTTCGTGCCGCTGCTGGGCTGGGGGAAGGGCGTGTACTTCAGCATCTTCCACGCCGTCAGCGCGTTCTGCAACGCGGGCTTTGACCTTTTCGGACATTTCTCCAGCCTGACCGCGTTTCAAAATGAACCGCTGGTGCTGCTGACCATCAGCACGCTGATTGTGCTGGGCGGTACGGGGTTCGCTGTGCTGGGCGAGGTCACCCGTCAGCGCTTCCAGTGGCGAGAATTGTCGCTCCACAGCCGATTGGTGCTGGGCATGACGGGCGTGCTGCTTTTGATGGGGATGACGTTCTTCTGCCTGACCGAATGGCATAATCCGGCGACGCTTGGCGGCATTTCCGGCGCGGGAAATAAACTCGTAAACGCCCTCATGCAGTCCACAACGATGCGCACGGCAGGCTTCAACTCGGTTGACCTCGCGTCCATGCGACAGTCCAGCAAGCTGATGAGCATCATCCTGATGTTCATCGGCGCGTCGCCCGCGTCCACTGGCGGCGGCGTGAAAACGACAACCGTTGCGGTGCTGGCGCTGACGGTCTGGTCGGTCATCCGCGGCGACGCGGACGTGCAGCTGGCGCGTCGGCGCGTTCCGCCGGGACTGATTCGCCGTGCGCTGGCAATTGTGAGCATCTCGCTGGCGATGGCGCTGGGCGGAACGATGCTGCTGACGCTGCTGGAAGGCGACGGGCAGCCGTTCCTCGACATGATGTTCGAGGCGTTCTCCGCGATGGCAACGGTCGGCGTGTCCAGTGCCGGAACGCCAAACTTGTCGGCGGGCAGCAAAACCGTGCTGGCGCTGATGATGTTCTTCGGGCGTGTCGGCCCGCTGACGATGGCAAGCGCGCTGGCGAGCCGGCAGAATCGCAATGCGTCAAAGATTCGCTACCCGGAGGAAGAGATTACGATTGGGTGACAATTCAGACGCGAAAACGCACTTTTCGATCAGAAATGCTGGAAAAATCGGGGATTTTTTGCTATACTGACGGTAATCCCGATGAAGAACGAAAGGAGCGAGAAATATGACGAAGAAGCCGATTACTCCTGTGCTGGCGATGCTGCTGACGCTGGTCGTCTTGGTGCACGCCGCAGTGCTGCTGGTGCAGCAGGAAACGGCGTGGTGGCTGGTGATGGACGCGGCGTGCGGCGTCATCAGCCTTGGCATGGGTGCAATGTGGCTGTTCTGCCGGAAGCGCGGCGGAAAGAAAACTCTGTGGAAAATCGTACTGGGTCTGATTGTCGTGCAGATGCTGACGACAGTTGCGCTGCAATTTGTCCCGATTGAGCAGAATCGGTATCAGCTGCTTTTCTGGGGATTCATGTCTGCCATCCAGTGCGCACTTGTGAACGACATGCGAGAAAATTCGCCAGCATCTGTGCCGCTGAGCATGAGCCATTCGATGATGCTCCTGACCAAAATCATATTCGGCCTGGAAACTGCTGTGCTGATTTTTGCCGTGGGGATGCTGATTTGCTATGGTGAAAGGAGCTTCTATCAGGCGATGGAACTGATGGGGCTGTGCGTGATGGTCATGGCTCAATCAATTCTGGGAATGAAGCAGAATGAAGCGGCGGAAGCCCTGAAGCGCAACGAGGACGTGGAAAATCAGCAGAAGTTGACGCAGGCGGGACACGAATGAGGGAAGTGTCATGCAGGAATGACCCATCAGGCGCATACACTGTCCTGCACGCCGTCCCCTCAATCAACACGCGGACGTTGTATGCAGTCGCGCTCAACTCAATCGCGAAAAGGGAGTCCAGAGGGTCGAAGACCCTTTGGCGGGGTCAAGGGGCAGAGCCCCTTGGGTTCCTCAATCAACACGCGGGCGCTGTATGCAGTCGCGCTCAACTCAATCGCGAAAAGGGAGTCCAGAGGGTCGAAGACCCTTTGGCAGGTGCAGGGCAGAGCCCTGCCGGAGTCCAGAGGCAGAGCCTCTGGCGCCTCCTTCAGAAAGGAATTGTTATGAAGAAACAGAAGCAGTCGTTTGTGGTGCTGGGCTTGGGGCGCTTCGGGTCGAGCGTGGCGAGGAGCTTGTGCGAATTGGGACATGAGGTGCTCGCGGTGGATCGGGACGAGAAACTGGTCGAGGCCATCGCGCCTGATGTGACGCAGGCGGTTCAGGCGAATGCCGTGGATGAGGACGCGCTTGCGGAACTCGGCGTGCAGAACTTCGATGCCGCCATCGTTGCCATTGGCACGGATATCCGCGCCAGCATTCTCGCAACGGTTTTGCTCAAGGAAGCTGGCGTCCCCAAAGTCCTCGCGAAGGCCGTCGATGACCTCCATGCCCGCGTCCTCTATAAGGTCGGCGCTGACCGCGTTATCTTCCCGGAGCGCGATATGGGGCAGCGCGTCGCCCGTTCGCTCGTCGCGCCCAATATCCTCGACCTGATGGCGCTTTCCGACGACGACCAGATTGCCGAACTCACCCTCCCGACGGACTGGGCGGACAAAACCATCGTCGAACTCAACATCCGCCGGAACTTTGGGGTAAGCGTGCTGGGCATCCACCGCGGCGGCAAATTCCTTACTTCGCCCGGCGCAGAAACAATGCTGATGGCGGGCGATGTGCTGCTGGTGATGGGCAAAAAGGAAGCGATTTCCGCTGTGCAATAAGGAGGAAGCAACATGAAAACGCGCCCCGAAGCGGACTTTTCCTCGCCCCTGTGTCAGCCGTACGAGGTGCGGCAAGGGGAACACGGCGTGCTGCTGATGCACGGGTTTGCGGGTTCGGCAGCGCATATGCGGCCGCTCGCGGAAGGACTTGTGCAGCAGGGCTTTGGTGTGCGCACCATCAACCTGCCCGGTCACGCGACAACGCTGGAGGACATGCGCCGTTGTTCGTGGCAGGATTGGCTGAATGCGGCGAAGGAAGCCTTCCGGGAAATGAAGGAGCAGTACCGCTTCGTCAGCGTGACCGGGCTGAGCATGGGCGGATGCCTGACGCTGATGATTGCCGAGCAGAGCGACCCGACTGCTATTGCGCCGATTTCCGCGCCGATGGGGGTGCTGAACCGCTGGTTTCCGCTGGCACGATTCGCCGCGCCGTTTTTGCCGGAAATCAGCTGGCAGGCACGCAAGGACGACGCGCTCACTCCCGACTACGACTTGGGGTATACCGGATTTCCGACGAAAAGCGCGGTGGATTTGCGCCGCATTATCCACGAGGCCCGCAATAACCTCTGCGCTGTCACCTGCCCGGTGTTGTGCGTGCAGAGCAGCGGCGATCAGGTCATCACGCCTGACAGCGCGGATGTGATTCTGCAGGGGGTGCGAAGCAAAACGAAGGGCGTGCTGCGCTTGGAGAGCGTGCCGCATGTGTGTACCATCAGCCGGGAAGGGGCGCACATTGCACAGGCGCTGGGGGCATTCTTCCGAAAAGCGGAAGAATCCGAGCGCGCATAAGTGATACTATTACCAGATTCACCTGCGCCATCTGCTTGCGCATTTTCCCTTCTGGCGTCCGCTCATTCCCCTTAGCGTAGCGCTGCTACGCTGCGTTTCATTCACGTTAGCCAGAATGAAAAATTCGCGGCGCATCTTGGCGCATTTTCATCTGGAAATAGTATAAATCGAAGCAAACCAAAGGGCAGGGGATGATGAAACATCTCCTGCCCTGTCTATATGGGGGAATTTGAAATGGGAAAAACACTGACGCGATAGAAAAACAAGCAGAATTGGCTGATGTGCCTTGTCATGCTGATTTTCTGCGGCTTGCTCTGCCTGCTGCCAGATGGATGGCATCGTTCGTGACCGTCATCGTGCTGACGGTGCTGATTGATGTGCTGGTGGCGGGGTTCAGCCGCCGCTGCCTGACGGCGATTCTCGGCTCGGTTGCCGGGACGGTCGTCACCTGCCTGAGCGCGTGGGGGCTAACGATTCTGCTCAAGCTCGACGGCGGCGATTTGCCCTATGTTGTGCCGCTGCTGAGCCAATCCGCCATGCGGGTTAATACGCGTAGCCTGTATATCGGCATGATGTTCCTTGCTAATTCGGGTGCGCTGATGGATTTGTCGATGGACATCAGCGTGTCGATGGAGGAAGTGCACCGCCACAAACCGGACATCAGCCGCCGAGCGCTGATGAAGTCGGGGCTGCTGGTCGGACGGAGCGTGTTAGGCACAATGACGACGACCCTGATGCTGGCATATTCCGGCAATTTCCTGCCGATGCTGATGTACTTCGCTGGGCAGGGAACGCCGCTGACGGACATCATCAACCTGAAATATGTCGCTTCGCAGCTGCTCAACACGCTTGTCGGGTCGTTCGGCTTGGCAGCGGCGGCACCGCTGACGGCGCTGATTGCCACGGGCATGTATCTGCAAAAGCCGAAACCGGCTGAATTACGCGCTGGGTAATACGCGCGTATACCGCACGTCCCGTACGGGTTCACCGCCGATTTTGTAATCGACCGCGTCATCCGTGCGCAGAAAGCCATGCTTGCGGTAGAAGCCGTCGGCGATTTCGTTGCCGTCAATCGCCCATAGGTAGAATTTCTCATAGCCGTCCAGCTGCATCAGCCGGATGACTTCCTCCAGCAGCTTGCCGCCGATGCCTTGACGCATCGTGTCCGGCAGCAGATAGAGCGACACAATCTCGCACCAGTCGCCGTAATCCTCGTCGCGCCCGCGGCCGTAGATGCAGCAGCCGACGGGCTTATCGTCGTCATAGACCATCAGCCCATACAGCTGCCCGCTGGACAGCCATGAGCGGATGGATGGCACCCAGTATTCATCGGGCAGACGATCCAGATAATGCTGGGCGATATGCCCCCGATAGGTTTTACGCCAGCTGGTAGCATAAATGTGGCTGATAAGCCCCGCCTGATCAGCGGTTGCGTCCCGAAAAGTCAGCATCGCCATGCACCTCCTTCAAATAAAACGGATGAATTGACGAATTTCCTGCCTTATTATCCCGCAAGAATGCAAAAAAGTCAAGGGGAACAGAGACGAAGCGTGTCGAAAGCATAAAAAGAGGTTGGATGCAAGCATCCAACCTCTTCATGTTGCGCAAGAAGCGAATTGTAATTCGGAAAGAATTACTTGATTTCGCATTCGCCGCCGACTTCCTTGAACTGGGCAGCCATCTTGTCGGCGTCTTCCTTGGACAGGCCTTCCTTGACGGTCTTCGGGCCAGCCGCAACGGCTTCGACGAAGTCCTTGGCTTCCTTCAGGCCCAGACCGCACACTTCGCGGACGAGCTTCAGAACCTTCAGCTTCGCAGCGGCGTCGAAGGACTTCAGCACCACGTCGAACTCGGTCTTTTCTTCCGCAGCGGGAGCAGCGGCGCCAGCAGCGGGGCCAGCAACAACAGCGGTCGCAGCAGCGGACACGCCGAACTTTTCTTCCATAGCCTTGACCAGATCGGCCAGTTCCAGCACCGTCATAGACTCGACGGCAGCAATGATCTCCTCATGAGTCATGTTGATTCAGCCTCCTATATCGGTTGATATCGTAATGAAAACTTGTCGTTGTTCGGACCGCAGGGGCGTAAAGCCTCATGCGGCATCGGCGCGGATTATTCCTCGCCATTCTTCTGCTTGCGGATTGCATCCACCACGCGGACGAAGGACGCCACGGTGTTGGTCATGCAGCCAAGCAGCTTTGCCAGCAGCACTTCGCGGCTGGGCAGGGTCGCCAGATGCTTCACAGCAGCCACGTCGAGGGTTTCCGTACCCAGCACGCCGCCAGTGATCTTCAGGCTCTCCAGCTTGTTCTTTTCGATGTAGTCGTTGATGATCTTCGGGCCGGACACAGCGTCCTTCATGGAGAACACGAAAGCGTTCGGGCCGTTGAGCAGATCGTCAAGACCGGTAATGCCCACCTCATTCAGCGCGCGCAGAACCAGACGGTTCTTCAGGACGCAGTACGCGGCGTCATTCTCACGGCACTGCTTGCGGATTTCAGTCACCTGCTCCACAGTCAGTCCGCTGTAGCTGCAAATCACCACAGACTGGGCATTCTTCAGCTTTTCGACGATGTCAGCAACAGCTGCCACCTTCTCCGGCTTCACCTCATGCACCTTGCTCATTTCTTGCACCTCCTTAACGGTTTGGGAGTAAAAGAAAACCCTTGCAACAGGTGCAAGGGATGAGCAAATTTCATGCTATATCCTTCACACCTCGGCAGGCGAAGCAAACTCCTTTACATCCTTGCGGATACCGGCTGTCTACGGCACAGGTTTCTTCAAAACCTTGTTTATTATAGCAGGACAATCCCGTTCTGTCAAGCCTTCTGCGAAAAAAATCTGCACAAGCGGCGAATTTCCGCATAGACTGCGATGGAGGGGAGGAATGCGCATGTGTGACAAGACGTATAACGTGCTGAAATGGATGGCGCAGCTGCTGCTGCCTGCGATGGGGACGCTGTATTTTGCGCTGGCGAGCATCTGGCGCCTGCCATACGGTGAGCAGGTTGTCGGCACCATTACCGCGGTGGATACGTTTCTCGGCGTGATTCTGGGAATTACCACCGCACAGTATAAGCAAAAGCAGAAAACCGACGCGGCGTGAGTAAGCAATATGGCGTGAGTAAGCAATATAATGAAGAAACCCGCCTGTCCAGCACGACAAGCGGGTCAATTTTTGCGGAAAAAGTCAACTCCGAAGGTGCGCACACCGAAGGTTTCCAAAGGGCGATCGGAAAGCCCTTTGGTCGCGCCCGCAGGCGCGATTCCCCCTGCTCCATAAAAAACAAGCATGAAAAAGCGATTTGCCGGATGCACTAAAAACGCATTCCCCTGCGCTTTGCAACCGAAGCGCTTATTCGCACTCAATGCCATCCGAGTACAGCACCAGCTGCGGCTGCTCTTCGTTCGCGGGCAGATACCGCCAGCATTCCTCGCCCCCGGAGGTGTCTACCAGAATGCTCCACACCGCGCCGTTGTCAAAGCACAGCGTCACATCCCCAATAGAATCCACCATCACCGTGCGGACGATGAAGCGGTTTTCAATGCCTGTCAGCACGTCGTTCAGCTCCACAATGCGGTCATCAAGCCGGTTCGCGCCCAACTCGTCACAGCGGTAGTCATCCGGAATGACATCCTCCTCCAACCCCTGCTTGCGCCACAAATCCCACATGGCTTCCGACGGCTGAAAATAGTCACTTCGCGCCAAGGAAACCCGCCCATCCTGCACCAGACGATAGTAGCATTGCAAGTGCAGGGATTGTTCCTCCTGCACCTCGGTCGTCAGCGCGCGCGGCGCAAACGACAGGCAAAGCAAATCCGCCGTGCGGGAGAGGTTGATGAGGGTACAGCCGACCAAATCATTGAGCTTCTTCTGGACAAAAAGCATGTCCGTGTTGTTCATATTAGTCCCTTCCAATTTTCCACTGGGGATTTACTTTCCGCCGAAAGCGTCCAGCACCGCCTGCGCCATGCCGCCTTTCTCGCAGTGCGCCGTGTGGCGAATCGGCAGGGAACGCAGTGCCTTCACCTGCTGCGGCACGGGCATCCCCGAACGCGCTTCCAATTCATCCGAGCAGGCGAATGCATCCAGTCCGGCGACGGCGTTCTTTCCGGCGACGGCAGTCAGCACATCGGCGGCGAACTTGTAGGGGCTGGCGGTGGACACGATGACCGTCGGGGTCAAATCGCCCGACGTCTCGCGGTACTGGCACAGAACGCGGCTCGCAACGGCGGTGTGCGTGTCCATCAGGTAGTGATGCTGCTCGAACACGCGGGCGATTTCCTCCGCGCAGTCGCGGTCATCAGCGTACCCGGCGGCAAAGACGCTCAGCAGCCACTCCTGCCGCTGCTGACCAACGGCGTAGGACTGGCTCGTGCGCAACTGCTGCATCCAGCGGGCAATCAGCGCGCCATCGCGGTCGGCGCATTCAAACAGCAGACGCTCCAAATTCGAGGAAATCAGGATATCCATCGAAGGGGAGGTCGTCTTGAAGAACTGCCGGCGCGTGTCGTAAACGCCGCCAAGGAAGAAATCCGTCAGCACGTTGTTGCGGTTGGAGGCGCAGATGAGCTTCTTGACCGGCAGCCCCATGCTCCGCGCGTAGTAGCCCGCGAGGATATTGCCGAAATTGCCCGTCGGCACGACGAAATTCACCTCGTCGCCCAGCGCAATCGCGCCCGCGTTCAGTAAATCGGCATAGGCGGAGAAATAATAGACAATCTGCGGCACGAGGCGGCCGAAGTTAATCGAGTTGGCGGAGGAAAGCACCTTGCCGCGCGCATTCACCTGCTGATGGAAATCCTCGGAGGAGAACAGCGCCTTCACGCCGGACTGCGCATCGTCGAAATTGCCGTTCAGGGCGATGACGTGCGTGTTTTCGCCGCCCGTGGTGGTCATTTGCAGCTTCTGCACGTCGCTGACGCCGTCGGTCGGGTAAAAGACGGTGCAGGATGTTCCCGGCACGTCCTTGAAGCCTTCGAGTGCCGCCTTGCCCGTGTCGCCGCTGGTTGCGACGAGGATTGCCACTTCGCGGTTTTCGCCGTTCTTCTTGGCGGAGAGCGTCGTCAGGTGCGGCAGCAGCTGCAGCGCCATATCCTTAAACGCGAGCGTCGGCCCGTGGAAGAGTTCCAGCACATGGGTGTTGCTGTCGAGCTTTTTCGTGGGCGCAATCGCGGCGTCATCGAACTTGGCGGCTTCGTAGGCGCTGGCAATTGCGTCCGCCAGTTCCTGCGCATTGAAATCATCAAGATAGCCCCGGAGGATGGTCAGCGCGCGGGCGCGGTAGTCGAGCTTGGTCAGCGCGGCAATGTCCGCCAGCGTCATCTGCGGGAACACCGCCGGGACATACAGACCGCCATCGGGCGCAAGACCGCGCAGGATGGCTTGGGATGCCGTGACGCAGGCGCCGCCGCGGGTGGAAATGAATGACATGGAAATCACGCTCCTATCCGCAGGGCGATGCCTGCTGGGTTGAGGGCAAGAAGGGGCTCTTGCCGAGTTTCTGGACTGCTTTTCTTACCTAATAATTTAGCAGCGATTATGTAGCAGCTGCGAAATACCAAAAGGGCGGCGGCTTACATGCTCCGCCGCCCTCGTGGGCTGTTCCAATTAGATGATGTAGCCCTTGCAGAAGTCGGGCAGCGCTTCGGGATCGGCGCTGACGGACAGCACGAACGTCACATCATGCTTCTGCGCGTACTTTTCGAGGCTGTCGAAGAACCACTTCGCGTCGGCGAGGTCAATCTTGATCAGCTTGAGGAACGCGTCGATGAAGACGGTCTTGACGTCGTAGTTGCTGGCGAGCATACCGCCGAGGAAGCCGAGGAACATTTCCGCGCTGGAAACGCTGTACTCTTCGACGTTGACGAAACGAACCGCACGGTCCACTTCGTACATATAGCTGTCGTTCTTGTCGAGGAAAACGACGTTGCCGGAGCTGGTCTTGACCGCGTTGTTGGTCATGTCAATCAGCCGCTTGGTCTTGCCGGAGCCCTTCTTGCCTGCGATAATCTGAATCATGGGTAAACGCCTCCTTGTGAGTGAGAGTTTCGTATCTCTATTATAAACCATTTTGCGCCCGGATGCAATGCCTCTGATGAAATTCCTTTGTATTCGGGAGAAAAATTCACCGCTTTTACGGTGACGTGTCCTCCTCGTTGCCGGGTGCATCTGTATCATTCGCCATGAGGGTCAATAAATCCTGCTTCTTCAGCGGCGGAAGTTCACGTTTTTCATGACCGGGGATGGACGTGTCGAGCTTGCAGACTCCGGCGCAGTCGCACCACTGGCAGGCGTTCCAGTCTCTGATGACGGCGGGGGATGGGGTGATTTCGCCGCTGCGGATGCGGTCGGCCAGCTCCGCCGCCATCTTCTTGGCGTGGGCAAGCAGCGCTGCCATTTCCTCCGACGTGTAGCCATCAGACGAGGAAGCGACGCTGCTATCCGCATTAAAGATTTTCGTGAACGAATATCCCGGATTGGAATCCAGCGCTTCCACCACGTCCACATCCGCCAGCACAATGCCTTTCAGGTGCAGCTTTTTCGCAATCGCCTTTTCTGCGGATTCCTTTACATCCGCCGTATCTACCATCGGGTCTTGAATCGTGAAGTAGAATGCGCCCGCCGGATTGCCGTCCAGCCCCTCGCACGCGGCTTGCAGATACAGCAGCAGCTGCAATTGAAGCCCGTACCATAGGCGCGTCGGGTCAATGTCGCGGTGGCTGCTCTTGTAGTCGGATACGAGCAGGTACACGCCCTCGTCGCCCTCCCAGCGGTCGATGCGGTCGATTTTGCCGCGCAGGGCGATTTTCCGTCCATCATGCAGCGTCAGCACCACCGGGGGCAGCCCGTCCTCCTCGCCAAACACAACTTCCTCGCCGACGGTGCGGAAGCGGCTGTGCTGTGCGTGATGCGTGAACATCCACGCGGCGCGGTGCACCGTTCGGCGGTACTTCTCGCCCTGCAGGCGCAGGGATGGCGTTTCATTCAGCGGACCATCTGCCCACGCGGTCGTCAGCGGCAGCAGCACCGTATCCATCAGCGCGTGGATTTTTTCGTCCGGCAAATCCGGAAAATCCGGCTCCTTCAGCGCAAGGGCGGCGTACCCCTCCATCGCGGCATGGTAGAAATCGCCCACATCCGCCGGGTCGAACTCGTACTCGCGGCGGATGACGGGCTTCAAGCCGTAGTTCACAAAGTGCCGATACGGGCACTGCGCGAAGCCCTCCAAGCGGCTGATGGACACCTTGTCCTGCGTGAAGAGCCGCCGCGTGTGGTCGCGGGAGAGGAAAATCGCCGCGCCGTGGCGGTTCAGCGCATCCAGCACTGCCTGACAGCGGCTGTGCCACTCCGGGTCGAAATACAGCCAGCGCAGGACGTTCGCCCATTGCTCCGGAAGCGGCATATCGGTGTCGACAGCTTGCCGCAGGTGGTGCGGCAGTGCATCCAGCGCCATGGCGGGGGAGAGCGGTGCGACGTCGTTTGCCAGCACGCCGCCGGATACCACCATATGTGGGAACAGCTGCGTCATGTCCTCCAGCAGCCCCGCCGGACGAAACGCCGTGCCGTCCTGCCCGCCCTGCGAACAGGTGACGGTCAGAAAGCGCCGGGGGAGGGATAGTGTACGGTAGAAGTCCGACTGCCGCAGGGCGCACGTCTCCTGCTGCGTAAGACCAATCGCACGCTGCGCCAAGTCGCACAGCGTGCGCCGCTCCGTCTCGGACAGGAGCGAATCCGCCGTACTGCCCAGCGCGCCGTCCTGCATTCCCATGACGAGCAGCGCATCAATCCGCCCGGTCATCAAATGCCCCGCTTCGCCGATCATCACCGTGTCCGGCTGCGGCGGCAGGGACGAAATCGACGCGCCTGTCAAACCTGATTCCACGAACCGTGCCAAATCCCGCTGATTTGCCTTTTGCGTGCTCAGCAGCGCATACAGCTGATCAAGCAGCGTCATCAGGATTGTCCATACCTGCCGATTCTGCGTTGCTTCCGCCGCCATCCCGCGCGAAAGCAGCGCTTCCTCGCGCGCCATCAGGCGGTCATACGCATTGGTATCCTCCAAGAAGCGGAAAATTGCCTCGACGGAATCCCCCGCTGTTTTTGCGCGGCGGAGCGCATCCCGAAGAGCCTCCACGGGCGAAATCAGCCGGACGCGCAGTTCGTCCATATCCGCCGCGTCGTCGCCATAGGAGAACGGACGCAGCCACTTGCCGCGGTTGATGCCGTGCGTGATGGCGTAGTTCTCCAGCGAATCGGCTTCGTCGCGGGTCAGGGAAGAAAAGCCGCTTTTTGCCACTTGCAGCACATCCGCGCGGAGAAATCCGCCGGAGATGCAACGCAGTGCGCCGACGAGCATCCGACTCAAGCCGTGCCGCGCCGCACTGTCCTTCCGCGCCTGATAGCAGGGAATCCCCGCGCTTTGCAGCGTGACGGCGAGGATGCCGGCCATACTCTGCGCATCCGCCAGCGCGACCGCCATATACTGCCACGGAATGCCGCGCTCGTGCCAGCTTTGCAGCGCCTGCGCGGCGAAAGCGGCTTCGGCATACGGGTTTGCGGCGGCATGGATCGTCAGGGCGGACGCGTCGCCGGGGTACACCGCGCCGTCACGGGCGAACAGGTGCGCTTCGAGGTGGCGGAGGGCTTCGTCACGCCCGTCGGGTTCGCTTGGCAGCCACTTCCACTGCACGGGAATGCCGCGCTGACGCAGCCATCCGGTCAGCTCCGCCGCACTCCTGCGCTGGGAGGCGAAAACGTGCCCGTCGCTTGCAGTGTCCTTGTCCATCGTGAACGCAACGACCATGCGGGTGCATTCCGGCGCAGCGGTCGCCAGCAGGACGCACAGCGGCGTTGGCAGCATGTCAAACTGGTAGACAAACACGGCGGCATCGCGCATCAGCCCGCTTTCCGGCAGCCGTTCCACCAGCTCAAACTGCTGCGTCGGCTCATCCTGAAAGCGCTCGGCAATCAGCGCGTCATACGTCTGCCAAAGCAGCAGCAAATCATGCGCCTTTGCCTTCAGTGCGCCGGATGGCAGCTCCTCCGCATAGGCGGCAAATTCTTCGCTTGACAGCCCCGTGCGCTGGAAGTCCATCAGCAGTGTGGACAGCTTCTCCGGCAGCCCGGGTGACAACGCGACGCGGCGATAATAGTGCAGCTCCTCCTGCTTCAGGGAAAGCGCCTGCGCCAGTGCCATCCGCCGCCCGCTTTCGTCCAGCGCGGCTTTGGGCGAATGGCCAGCGCTCTCTCGGATACGCCGCCCCAGCCTGCGCGGCGACAGTACATCCAAATCCAGCAGCCCCGGCAAATTCAGCTGCTCCACCAGTTCTCGCTCGGCTTGCAGCGTGTACTGCTCCGGTACAAGCAGCAGGACACGCTGACCAGCTTCACGGCATTGGCGGATTTCTTCAAACAGACGGGACTGCGTCTGCCCGGCGCGTGCACCCCAGATTTCGACGGTGGTCATAAAATCCCCCTCACAAAGCGGCAAATGTGGTCAAATAGCGAATCGCCTCCGCGTCATGGCGGCGGTTAAACCCATGCGCTCCGCCGTCAATCAAGTGCAGTTCTGCGTTCGCATACGCTTCCGCCGCCTTTTTCGCATAATCCGGCTTGACGATGCCGTCCGCCGTGCCGTGGACAATCAGCACCCGCCCGGTGTACGGCGTGATTTCGCGGAAAACGTCCATGTGCATGACGGCTTCGGGATAGCAGCGCCCCAGCGGCATCGGCCCGCAGTGAATCTTCTCCGGCAGATTTTGAGGGTCGAAGTGCGCCATCATCATGTGTCCCGCGCGCGCGTCGTCGGGGATGCAGAAGGCCGGGTAGAACAGCACGAGCCTGTCCACTGCATTCGGATGCTTCGCAGCGGTCAGCGCGGACACCATGCCGCCCTGCGAACAGCCCATCAGCAGCAGCGTATCGCTGGTATAGGGAAGCGACTGCGCATAGCGAATGACGGCTTCCAAATCCTGCACCTCGGTCAGCACCGACATGTCCGTCGTCGCGCCGTCACTCCGCCCCAAGGGCGGAACGCTGCCGCCGCAGAAATCGAAGCAGTACGCGCAGTAACCAGTTTTCGCCAGCACACGCGCGTACTGCCGGACGGTCTGCTGATTTGCCATAAAACCGTGGCAGACAATGGCAATCGGGAGTTTTTCGCCATTCGGACGGTACTCTGTGCCGCGGATGGTCAAATCACCGCGCATACAGGAGAACGTCCGACGACGGATGGGGGAGGAAGAAAACAGCATCGAAATCGCCTCACGGAAAATTGTTTCTTCTATTGTAGCATAGTCGCGCGAAAATGAAAAGATGGAAAAACAAGACTTGAAGCGGCAGGGAGAGACGTGTTATAATGGAGCGGACCCACAGAGAATGAAGGAGTACATACACGATGAGCAATTTCCGCCGCCCAAAGCACCTGACTACCCGCCGAATGCAGGAAACGCGTCCGAATCCGCCGAAGGAGCAGGCGAAAGCGCAGCGTCCGGCGCGCGAAATCCGCTGGAACTGCCCCGCAGCGGCGAAATGCGGCGGATGCCAGCTGACCCGCCTGTCCTACACGGAGCAGCTGCAATGGAAGCAGCAGCGCGTGGCGGAACTGCTGGACGGAATTTGCGAAGTCCGCCCGATTCTGGGCATGGACGACCCATTCCACTACCGCAACAAGGTTCATGCCGTGCTGTCGGTGGACAAGGCGGGCAAGCCCATCAGCGGCGTCTACGCCATGGGGACGCACCGCGTCGTACCCGTGCGGCACTGCCTGATTGAGGATCGCCGCGCTGACCGCATCATCCAGACCATCGTCGCGATGCTGCCTGCCTACAAGCTGCGCATCTACAACGAGTACACGCACCGCGGCTTCCTACGCCATATCCTCATCCGCACGGGGCATGTGACGGGGCAGATTATGGTCGTGCTGGTGGCAACGAGCCTTGAATTTCCGGGCAAAAAGGCATTTGTGCAGGAGCTGATTCAGCGCCACCCGGAAATCACGACCGTCGTGCTGAACTGCAATCAGCGCGAAACCAGCATGGTGCTGGGCACGAAGGAAATTACCCTCTATGGCGAGGGGTACATGGAGGATGAACTGTGCGGAAAGCGCTTCCGCATCAGTCCGCAGAGCTTTTATCAGGTGAATGCGAAACAATGCGAAGTCCTCTACCGCACGGCGATTGACGCGGCGCAGCTGACAGGCGCAGAAACCCTGCTGGACGCCTACTGCGGTACGGGTACGATTGGCTTGTGCGCGTCGGACGGCTGCAAGCAGCTCATCGGCGTGGAACTGAACGCCGACGCCATCCGCGATGCGAAGGAGAACGCCCGCCGCAACGGCGTGGAGAACGCGCGCTTCCTCTGCGATGACGCAGGGCGCTTCATGCAGAAGCTCGCCAAGGAGGGAAACGCGCCCGACGTGGTGATGATGGACCCGCCCCGCGCCGGCAGCGACCAGAAGTTCCTGCAAAGTCTGCTGATGCTGAAACCAAAGCGGGTTGTGTACGTTTCCTGCAACCCGGAGACCCTCGCAAGGGACTTGCGCGTGCTGGTGGACGGCGGGTATCGGGCGGAATGGGCAACGCCAGTGGATATGTTTCCGGGGACGGAACATGTGGAGTGCGTGGTGGCAATGACGAAGAGGGGATAAACACCATCGTTGATGATGAAAAGCATCGAGGAGCAACGTTTTGAAAGGAAAAGAAAAATGACAAAAGATGTGTCAAAAAAGAACGATAAGAAGGATGCTACGCAGAAAATAGAGGGTATTATCTGTCGCTTGAAATCTAAAAGACTGCAAATGCCAGATGTTCCGGAAGAATTTCGGATGCATCCAGATATTCTTAGGGCAGAGAGAAAACTTGAAATAAGAAAAAGTGGACACCGTGGATTTGATGCTATTCGTCAATTGTTTTTTGTTGAAGAAACATGGCGTTATAAAAACAGGGCTGGCGAGTATGTATCCAGAGAACATACGGAAGAATTTGATTCTTTTCAAGAGTATTATGCGTTTGTGGATGGAGACATCTATGAAGATGCCTGCTATTATCAATGTTTGTTTGATGACGAACTCATTGCAGCCTTCCAGCTTGATTTAGAGAAATTGATGGCGCGCAAGTGCTTTGAAACGCAAACAATTGATGAATTTATAGCGCGGGAAAAGCCAGAAAGTGGTGATTGTCCAGAAAAGTCAGAAATCATGAAAGCCTATTTCTGTCGTGCATTTCATATCGGAGTATTTTGGTATAATCAGGCTGGTGAAAAAATAAAACAAGCAAAACGTGAATTCAAATATTTTTTTGACTTTGCAGCATTTCTTAAAGGTGACTTATCTGATGCGGATTTGCTGTTCTGTGATGGAATCAAGCATTTATCAGATACACAAGGGTTGAATCTGACGGATGCTCGGCTGACCAGTGAACTGTGCGAAAAATTCGGCATTGCATACTTAACATATGAAGCGGATGAAGAACTCCTCCAAACATTTCCACAGACTGAAGCAAATGAAAAAGAAACGGCATTGATTTTGAAGGAATCCAGAGAACTTGCAGAAAACAGTGAAGAAGAATGCTGGTCAAATGAAAACAGAATCAGGTATATATCAGATTTGCATCTAAACCAGCGAATCCAGAATGCAAAGTGCAAGTCGATTGATGATGTGTGCTACACGATGCAGAAAATTGTTGACACAATAGTACGTGAAAGCTACGGATTAACCCTAATTGCGGGGGATGTAGCATCTGACTTTCGGCTTTTCAAACTTTTTGTGAGAATACTGAATCGAAGTGCATACACAAGTTGTCAGCAATATGTGTTTGTTTTAGGCAACCATGAACTTTGGAGTTTCGCAGGGAAAACGGTGCGCCAGATTGTCAATACCTATCGGAAATTGCTTGAAGAACATGGTATGTACTTGCTTCAAAACGATTTGTTTTATAAAAATGATAAGGATGACATGGGAATGATCCCTTATACGAAACTGATGCGCATGAATCAGGAAGAGCTGTGCGCGAAATTGCGCCGTGCACGATGGGTGATTCTGGGCGGAATTGGTTTTTCGGGATATAATGAAGAGTTTAATGCCGACACTGGCATCTACCGTAACACAATTGACCGGAAAACGGAAATCAAGGAAACCCAAAAGTTTGAGAAACTCTATAACAGACTAACAGGCATGCTAAAAGGAAAAAATACGATTATTCTGACACATATGCCGAAAGCAAACTGGTGTGCAGATAAAGAGTATCATGAGAGTTTTGTGTACGTCAGCGGCCATACGCATCGAAATGTTTTTTATGATGATGGTGCAATCAGAGTTTATGCGGAGAACCAAATTGGCTATCATAATGATAATGTTCATTTAAGAAGTTTCCTGCTGGACGGGAAATATGACTATTTTACTGACTACAAAGATGGTATCTATGAAATCACGAAAGAAGAGTATCAGGACTTCATGCACGGGAAGAATATTACTATGCAGTTCAATCGAGAAGTGGAAGCAATTTATATGCTGAAAAAAATCGGTTATTATTGCTTCCTTTGCAGAGAAAAAACAGGAAGAATGGTGCTTCTTAATGGCGGCAGGGCAACCACAACATGCATTGATCAACTCGAATACTATTATGATCATATGGATAGAATGGTTGCAGAGATTCAGAAACCGCTTAGACTATTCACGGCATATCAAGAGCAAATTGCGAAGGCTGTGAGACAAATTGGCGGTTCAGGACGAATCCATGGGTGTATTATTGATATAGACTATTACAATCACTTATATATTAACTTGAACGATATATCTGTGACACCATACTGGGCAAGTGATATGGTTAATAAGAGAGTATATCCGAGCATTCCGGCACTTTTGAAAAAAGAATGTCCGCATTTATATGAAAATTACAAAAAACTCATAAGTAGTGATGAAAAAAACGCATTGCGCATTAGGAACGCAAAAGCAATTAGTGAGAAGCCAACAGTCTATCTGGAAACTGATATTTACAAAACATCGCGAAAAATTAGTGAATTACAGAAAGTCAACTCAAATATATTGGTCAAATGGTATGCTCATGTGCTTGCTGGTGAACAAGATACTGTTGAAAAACTGGAAAAATGATAAAAATACTGCGTGAAGATAACTAATTCCTGGACTGTCCCCCAGACCGTGGACGGTCCAGAGGCATTGAAACATTTTGAAATGATTTGACTTCAACATATCATGATGATTCTGATTGGACACTTGCGTTGAAGTTCAAGGATGATATTGTGCCGGACGGAAAATATTCAGCAATTATGACGGCACATCAAGGAGCTTTGCCGCTGAAATTACATCTCAAGTGCCTTACAACGGATGGAAAAACAACTTATCAGCTCATCATGGGCGCGGGCGCGGGATTCTCGCTTTCGGAAGATCAGTTTTTCAGCTGGGTTGGTGGAGAACCATCAGAAGATGGACATCATTATCTCATTCTTGCAAAGCATGGCGATTCATATGACATCTTTTACGATGGTTCGATTTTGCAAAACTATGGTGCTCCTATTGGGGATGTTCGCAGTGATGCAACATTGCAATTGTTTGCGACGGATGTTGGGGAAAACGTGCTATTGGAAAAAACCTCTGGTACAATTGAGGTTCTTCGTGTCTATGATAGCGCGTTGACACGCGACGAGTGCTTCAAACTGTATCGAGAATTACAAACACCATGGTGATAATTGGTGTACAAAATAGTAATGAGCGTTTTGCAAAGGCTGCGCAGGGGGTGAGTGATTTTCCCCCCCGCAGCCCCTTTTCTTTTCAAAAAAATCTCGAAACGGGATTGACAAAATGGGCTTGATACACTATAATAGAGACAAGGTTGAGCGTTAAACCTGACGAAAATACGCCACGAACTCGTGAAGGAGGTTTTCCCATGAGAGGGTCGATGAAATTGGTTTCCATGCTGCTGGTGCTGTGCTTGACGCTGGGTGCGCTGCCGCTGGCGATGGCGGAAGAGGTCGTTGATGCGGACTTGACCTGCACGATTACGCTGGGCAACTGGCCCGCGGATACGGCGGCGGAGGCGGAAAAGGCGCTCTTTGAGAGCTACCGCGAAACGATGAAGAAGCAGTACCCGAACGTGACGCTGGTGCCGGATTACTACTCCTACACCCTGAGCAGCTACGTTCCGATGGCGAAGGGCGGAACGGCGCCGAGCATCTTCCAGCCGCCGTTTACCGACCCGCAGCTGCTGATCAGCCAGCATCTTGTCGGCGACGTGACCGATGCGCTGGAGCGCGCGGGCGTGCTGGATGAGTTCAGCCCGTCGTACCTCGAAATGCTGTCCGACGAGAACGGCCGCATCTACGGTCTGCCGCGCGACGGCTATGTGCTGGGTATGCACATCAATGTTGCCCTGTTCCGCGAGGCGGGGCTGGTGGACGAGGAAGGCCTGCCGATTTACCCCAAGACCTTGCAGGAAGTGGCGGAATACGGTCAGATTATCCGCGAAAAGACGGGCAAGGCGGGGCTGGTATTCCCGGCGAGCGAGACGTATGGCGGCTGGCTGTTCACCAATATCGCGTGGAATTTCGGCTGCGTGGGCGAAAACGCGCTGGAATATCAGGATGAAGACGGCCGCTGGGTGTGCAACTTCACATCCGACGAGTGCGTGGCGGCGATGGAGTACATCCGCGACCTGCGCTGGAAGTACAACATCCTCAATGCCGACGCGACCACGACTGACTGGGCGGGAGCGCATTCTCTGCTGGGCACGGGCGAAGCGGCGATGAACTTCGCGGCGGATGACTCGGTTGACCAGCCGACCTCCAACAAGGGTCTGCCGGTGGAGGACTTCGCGCTGATTCCGTTCCCGGCGGGCGACGCGGGACGCTATGCGCTGGCGGGCGGCACCTGCTACATGTTCGCGCCGAACATTACCGAGGATCAGGCGACGGCGCTGATGGCATACCTGACCGTGCTGGGCAAGATGCCCTACCTGAATGACCAGATTATCGAGGGGATGCGCGCGGACTATGCTGCCAAGCGCGACCGCGGCGCCCCGGTTCTGCCCGCCATCAGCGCGTGGAACGATGCGGACTACAACGCGGCGAAGCAGGCGATTATTGACGAATACTGCAATGTCGATATGCGCTTGTATAACGACTTCTTCGATTCCATCACGCAGGGCACGATTACGCTGCGCTCTGAAGAACCCGTCTTTGCGCAGCAGCTGTACCGCGAACTGACCGCAGTCATTCAGCGCGTCATCACCCGCGAGGGCGCGGATGTGCGCAAGGCACTGCAGAAGGCGCAGGATTCCTTCCAGGAGTATCTGGATGATGAAATCAATGATTATTAATTTCTGATTCTGCATGGCATTGCACTGTTTGTTGCAGAGGGTTTCGCCTCTGCGGAGGCGACCAAAGGGCTTTCCGATCGCCCTTTGGAAACCTTCGGCGCCGCTGCACTTTGGGTTAGCCCTTGTTGGTGACGAGCGAAAGTCAATGCGGACGGGGCAGTGCGATGCCATCGGGCAATTATTGCTAATTGCTAATTCCTCATTTCTAATTGGAAAAAAGAACACCGGCGGAGGAGAACCGATGCCGGTTTCTTTTACACAAAAATCGCTCAAATCTTCGCGGAGGAACGCCTATGAGCAGAAAAAAGGCGCAAGTCGGCTTGCGCGCACGGACGGTTGACCACCTCAATGCTTGGCTGATTATGCTGCCGAGCCTCGTGCTGATGCTGTTCTTTGTCTGGGAACCGCTGTTCGAGAGCGTGGTGATGAGCCTGTATAAGACGCGCAACATCGAACTGGTGAACTTCATCGGCTTCAAGAATTACATCAGCGTCATGGGCAAAGATGACTTCCTGCAGGCGCTGACGAACACGTTCTCGTACACGTTCTGGTCGCTGCTGCTGGGCTTCTTTCTGCCGATGGTGCTGGCGCTGCTGATTGGGGAGAACGTGCGGAGCAAGAGCTTTTTCCGTACGGTGGCGTATCTGCCGAACATGCTGCCCGGTCTGGCGGTCGTCCTCCTCTGGTCGGCGTTCTTCTCCGGCGAGAAGTCCGGCGTGCTGAACATCCTGCTCAGCCATCTGGGCATTGCGCCGCAGACGTACCTGACGCGCTCGGAGTGGGTCATCCCCATCATCATTCTGATTGCGACGTGGAAGGGCGCGGGCGCGACGGCGCTGATTTACATGGCGGGCATGTCCAGTGTCAGCCCGGAGCTGTACGAAGCGGCGGCGATTGACGGCGCGGGCATCTGGCAGCGCATCATCCACATCATGATTCCTGCCATCAAGAAGCTCGCGGGTACGCTGCTGATTCTGCAAATCATCTCCGTGTTCCAGATTATGTATGAACCGATGGTGCTGACAAAGGGCGGCCCGGATAATGCGTCCCTGTCGCTGATGCAGCTGATGTGGCAGTACGCGTTCGGCGGATCGATGAACTATGGCAAGGCATCTGCCGTCGCGGTGATTGTCACGCTGATTTTGCTCGTCATGACGGCGATTTACTCCTACTTTGACCGCAAAGAATCCGACTGGGATTAAGGAGGGAGAACGCATATGGCAAAAGCACAGCGCACCGGCGTCATCCGGGACTACGATATGCACTCCGCGTCCGTCCGGGTTGGGTATGGGTTCATCATCTTCTTCTGCCTGATTATGACGGTTGTCGCGGTTTTCCCGATTATCTGGGTCGTGCTGGCGGGCTTCAAGGACTTGAAGGAGTTCATGTCGTCCGCCAAGCTGCTCCCGGAGGTGTTCGATTTTTCTCTCTTCGCGAAAACGTGGTCGCAGCTGGGCATTGCGCAGAACTACCTTAACTCGCTGATTTCCGTCGCGGGCAGCGTCGTCTGCGCGATTGTGTTCAACGGTCTGCTCGGCTATGGGCTGGCGATTTTGAAACCCAAGGGCTACGGCATCGTCAAGAAGCTGGTCATGCTCTCCCTGCTCCTGCCGACGACCATCAGCATCGTGCCACTGTTTATGAACATCCAGAAGCTGAATCTCGGCGGCTCGTTCGTCCCGCTCTGGCTGAGCTATGGCGCGAACGCGATGTACGTTATCCTGTTCGTGCAGTTCTTTGAATCGCTGCCGACTTCCATCATCGAAGCCGGGCGGATTGATGGCTGCACGCAGCTGCAAACGTTCTTCTACATCGTCCTGCCGCTGTCCAAACCGATTTGCTCCGTGATTGCGATTTTCGCCATCAACGCCGCATGGTCGGACTTCCTCCTGCCGTATCTGGTGCTTCGCGGCAGCGCGCTGCAAACGGTGATGGTGCGCCTGTTTGTTTTCAGCACGGAGCAGACCGTCAATGCCGACACGATGATGCGCTCCGTCGTTTTCTCGATGATTCCGCCCATCATCCTTTTCTTCATCTTCCAGAAGCAGCTGACCGAAAACGCTGTGTCTGTGGGCATCAAGGGTTGACATTATAAAAAACTTCGATAGTCACCCAGTAACATGGGAGGCGCCGAAGGAGTCCAGAGGGCGACCGCAGACTTCGTCTGTTTTCATTGCCCTCTGGAAGCTGCTTAACAGCCCATTCACGGAAAAGAAGACAACCTGCAATACCGAAAAAAAGAGCTTCTACTTCTTTCTTGCCAAAAAGAAAGAACCGACAGGAGGACACACAATGGCAAAAGCCGCTGACGTATATTTCCAAGTAGACCCGTGGAAGGTCATTGAGCAGGGCTTCGACCCCGCCTACGCGCGCGTGAGTGAATCCATCTTCTCGCTGGGCAATGAGAGCATCGGCGTGCGCGGCTGCTTCGATGAGGGCGGTCATGTCGATAGCCTTCGCGGAGCGTATACCAATGGCATCTATGATATGGAGAAGCTGAGCCGCTCCTATAAGGGCATCATTGACAAAACGCACTTCATGATTCCCTCGGCGGAATGGCTGATGACGACGATTTCCGTCGATGGCGAAACGCTCGATTTGGGGCAGTCGCAGTTTTCTGACTTCACCCGCGAACTCAACCTCCGCGCCGGCACGCTCACCCGCCGCTTCCTCTGGACGACGAAGAACGGCAAGCAAATCCGCCTGACCTTCCTTCGATTCCTCGATATGGTCCACCGCGAACGCGCGTACCAGCGCATCACGCTCGAAGCGCTCAATTTCACGGGCAGCGCGACAGTCACGTCCGGCGTGTCCTTCGATGTGGTGCACGAGGGGCGGCAGAAGTGCTTCTGGCAGGAGACGCGCATCGACGCGAAGCCGGATTGCCTGATGGCGCAGTCCTGCACGACGCTCTCGAATCAGGAGGAGTTTTGCGGCGCATGGCTGACGCTGCCCGGCGAATCCACCGCATCCGCCGAGGGCAAAACCGTCACCGCGACGGCGGATGTTCTGCTTGCGCCGGGGCAAGCCGTGCAAATCGACAAGCGCGTCGTCGTGCTGTTCAACGGTCAGCAGGGGGACGACCTCTGGCAGAGCGGGCAGGACGCGATGGCGCAGAGCAAAGCCGTCTCGCTCGATGACGCACAGGCGGCACAGCGCGCGTACTGGGATGCTTACTGGCACACGTCCGACATCTGCATTGAGCCGAAAGATGAAAGCATGGCGGAAGCCGTCGCAGCGGAACAGCAGGGGATTCGCTTCTGCTCCTTCCAGCTCGCGCAGACCTACAACGGCGGCAGTATGCGCCACAACATTGGCGCGAAGGGCTTGACGGGCGAGGCGTACAACGGTCATGCATTCTGGGACACGGAATCCTGCTGCCTGCCGTTCTACCTCTTCACGAACCCGGAAGCCGCGAAATCGCTCCTTCTTTTCCGCTACAACACGCTGCCGATGGCGCTGGAGCGCGCAAAAATGCTGGACTGCAAGGGCGCATGTTACCCGATTGCGACGCTTAACGGTGACGAGGCATGTCCGCTCTGGCAGCACGCAAGCCTGCAATTGCAGCCGAGCACGGCGGTGTTCTACGGCATCTGGCATTATGTCCACCTGACGGACGACAAGGCGTTTTTGTACCGCTACGGCGCGGAAATGCTGCTGCAAATCGCCCGATTCCAAGCGACGCGCGTCGGCTTCAGCGAGAAAATCGGCAAATACGGCTTCTTTGGCGTGATGGGCCCGGACGAATTCCACATGATGGTCAACAACAACGCGTATACCAATTATATGGGGATGCGCGCCCTGCGCTACGCGGCGGATGTGCTGGATGCAATGCAGGCGGATGCGCCGGAGGCTTACGCGGCACTGTGCGAAAAAGTCGAGCTTGCACCGGATGAACCCGCGCAGTGGCGGCACATTGCCGACAACATGTACATTCCGGAAACCCCCGACCACCTGTTTGAGCAGCACGACGGCTTTTTTGAGCTGCCGCACACGGACATCAACAGCATTCCGGTCAGCGAGTTCCCGCTCTACGACCACTGGGCGTACGACCGCATCTACCGCACGGACATGATTAAGCAGCCGGATGTGCTGATGTTCCTCTACCTCTACAATTCGTCTTTTGATACCGAGACGAAGCGTATCAACTACGATTTCTACCAGCCGCGCACGATTCACGAATCCTCTCTTTCGCCTGCGATTCACTCCATTTTGGCGGCGGAGCTGGACAAGATGGATGAAGCGGTCAGCTTCTTCGGCTACGCGACGCGCCTTGATTTGGACAACTATAACCGCAATACGCGCGAGGGCTTGCACATCACAAGCATTGCGATGGCATGGGCGAACATCGTCTACGGCTTTGCAGGTCTGCGCAGCGATGACACGATGCTGCGTTTCGCCCCGCGTCTGCCGGAGCGCTGGAAGCGGCTGACCTTCTCGGTCATGTACCGTGGGCGTGTGATTGCAATCAGCATGGATGCGGATAAGACTGTCTTCCAGCTGACGCAGGGGGACAAACTGGCGGTACAGGTGTATGGCGAGACGGTGGAATTGACGGATGAGCCAATTTCGGTGCAGCGGCAGTAAAGCAGAATACAAAACAGGCGCTTGCAGGGTGAGATTCTTGCCAGCGCCTGTTTGCGTGCAGAAAAGAATTGAAATGTCAACAGTATGTGTGATACTATTTCCAAATTCACCTGCGCCATCTGCTTGCGCCTTTTCCCCGTTGGCGTCCGCTCATTCCACTTAGCGTAGCGCTGCTACGCTGCGTTTCATTCGCGTTAGCCAACGTGAAAAATTCGCGGCGCATCTTGGCGCATTCTCATTTGAAAATAGTATGAGAGCAGGGATACGCATCTGCGCAGTTCGTTATGGCGCTGCGTACTCAACCACTGTCTGAATATCCGTTTGTTTGAACAGCATACAGCCGCAGTGCCCTTTGAAAGTGGGGAAGCTGATGATTTTCAATTTTGTGTCAATCTCCGGGCTGTAATACACAATTTCCAGCGTTTCACCGAACAGCGCTGTGCGCTCGTAGACGCGCAGCCACTTTGCGTCCATATTGGGGAAAATGCTGCCGAAAGAGTGGTTGATGAGCTGCTGCAGCGGCGTTTTTTCGATTTCAGCCAGTGCCTCGTTACCGTAGCGGAAGATCCAGTCCACAGCGGCGCGCTCCTCGTTGAACACCATCTCGATGTCGGTAAACGCAAAGGGCGCGCTGTCATAGCTGGCATAGTGCCGCTGGTATTCTTCCTGTGTGGTGGGTGCGTCGCTGTCAGACAGGCTCTGCGCAATCTGCCGCCGTCCGGCGCGCAGCTGTTCTTTGAGCTCTCGTTTTTTTCGACAGCTATAATACAGCGTTTCTCCGTTGACGAGTTCAATCTCCTTTCCAATGTCGTGGATTCCCTTGATAGATACCAGCGTGGCGCGGTCGGCGCGGATAAAGCCGCTGCCAAGCATACTTTCTAATTCATGGATGGTGGCATAGGTTTCGTAGGTTCTGCCATCGGAAAAATGGATGATCGACTGGCGGCCTGACAATTGAATATAAAGAATGTCCTCTGTCAGCAAGCTGATATGCCTGCGGTTGGAGATAACGGAAATATTGTTGAATCTCATAGCTTTTTCCTCCACCATTATAATACCATTACAGAATATCATGTTTTCAGATGCAATGCAAGATTCAATGCAAAGAAAAAACGCCATTCGCGCAGGATTGTACGATGTTCACGCAAGGTATGTTGCAATTCAAACAAAGTTATGCTACACTGAAAACATAAGAACAGAAAAGGACGGAAGGTGAGCAATGTCATCTTTCGTAGCAGTTCCCTATGGGGAAATCTGTCTGAGTAAAGGAGGAACACCTGTGAAAAAGAAACTGCTAAGCTTACTCCTTGTGCCGACCATGTTGGCTGCCACGCTGACGGTCTGCGCCAGTGCCGAGAAAAGCAGCGGCACTGCCGCCGTGTTCAATGCAGAGACGAAGCCGGCAACCCAAAGCACCATTGAGTTCAATCGGCAGGTATACGACTTCCTGAACTTTGAGGATACGTCGGAGTTTGAGAATGCGGAAAGAGGTTTCATCACTGCGCCGGACACACTGAATCTCCGTGGCGAGAACGGGAGAATCGTGTGGACGCAGGATGCATATGCGTTTCTTGACAAAGACGCGCCGGATACCGCCAACCCCAGCCTGTGGCGGAATACGCAGCTAAACCACATTTACGGTCTTTTTGAGGTTACTGACGGCATCTACCAGGTGCGCGGCTATGATATTTCCAATATTACCTTCGTCCGCAGCGAACACGGATGGATTATCATGGACTGCGGCAGCAGCAAATATACCGCGGCGGAAGCGCTGAAACTCTTCCGCTCCGAGATGGGCGATGCGCGGATTGTCGCCATTGTCATCAGCCATGCGCATGTGGATCACTACGGCGGCATTGAAGGGCTGATTGCCCCCGAAGATGCTGCGGACAGCAGCCTGCCGCTTGACGAGCAGATTGCATCCGGCAAGACCGCAATTATTGTGCCGAAAGGCTTTACGGACGCGGTAATGAAGGAAAATGTCTTTGTGGGCACGGCAATGAAGCGGCGGGCGTTTTTCCAGTATGGCTCCATGCTTCCCTATGGCGAACAGGGACGCCTTTCGGTGGGCATTGGCCTGACCGCAGTGCAGACCGGTGTCGGCTATATCGCGCCGACCTTCGAGGTTGCGGATTCGATTTATGAAACAACCATTGATGGCGTAACCGCTATCTTCCAGCAAACGCCGGGGACGGAATCTCCCGCCGAAATGAACACCTATTTCCCTGACAGCAAAGCCCTCTGGATGGCGGAAAACTGCAGCGGAACCATGCACAATCTCTACACGCTGCGCGGCGCGGAGGTGCGGGATGCGAATGGCTGGGCTCGCTACATCACCGAGGCACAGTCGCTGTTCCCCGACGCCGAGGTTGTTTTTCAGGCGCACAATTGGCCGCATTGGGGCAAGGAAACCGTCAACGAATACCTGACCAACACAGCTGCCATCTATAAGTTCATCCACGATCAGACCCTCCTGTATATCAACGAAGGTTATACCTCCACGGAGATTGCCTCCATGATCCGGCTGCCGGAGGAGCTGGAAAAGGTTTGGTATACCCGGCAGTATTACGGTACGCTGAAGCACAATGTCAAGGCAGTCTATCAGAAATACATGGGCTGGTACGATGCAAACCCGATTCATCTGGATGAACTGACGCCGAGCGAATATGCCAAAAAACTTGTGGAGTATCTTGGCGACACGGACAAGGTGCTTGAAATGGCACGTGCCGATTATGAAAAGGGCGAATATCAGTGGGTTGCACAGATAACGAATACGCTGGTATATGCTGACCCGGAAAATAAGGAAGCGCGCTATCTGTGCGCCGATGCGCTGGAGCAGCTTGGCTATCAGGCAGAGTCGGGCGCATGGAGAAACGCTTATCTTGTGGCAGCCTTTGAGCTGCGGAATGGCACCGGCCTGTACCCGAAGGCAGCCCAACTTGGCGTTGGCACCACCGCACAGGGGATGGAAGCGCAGACAATGCTGGATTACATGGGCATTATCATGGATACGGAAAAGCTCCAGAATCGTTCCTTCACCATCAACCTCAAGCTGACGGATGGCGACGATTATCTGCTGAAGATCCACCATGGCGTGCTCCTGTACTATAAGGATGCGCTCTCGGATGAGGCAGACCTGACGATTTCTACCCCCCGAATCGGGATTCTTGCCATCACAAGCGGAAATCAGGAAAATATCGACAAGCTCATCACCGTTGAAAAGGGCGATAAGACGCTGTTCCAAGCGTTTTGCGACAGTATGGCCGCTTTTGACCTGTATTTCAATATCATCGAGCCGTAAGAAAAATCGTTATAGGGAGGGAAAAAAGATGAAGAAAATCACAGTGATTCTGCTCTGCATGGCGATGCTGCTGTCCGGCTGCGCATGGAGTGTCAAGGCGGAGGCTGTCTCGTCGTCCGAAGATGTGTGGAAAACCATTGAGGAGGCTTACATTTATGCATTCCCGCTGGTGCTGATGGACGCGACGAGAACTTCCGCAACGAATACGGAGGAAGCCGCACCCGGCAAGGCGCCTGTTAATCAGTTCATGCACGGTGTGGCACTGGCCAACGCGCAGTTCAAAAACGTGGTGACGCCGAACGTGGACACCATCTATACACAGGTGTGGTATGACCTGAGCGAAGAGCCGATGATCTATGTGCATCCGGAAACAGACCGCTTCTGCAAGGTGCAGGTGCTTGACGCATGGACAAATACCGTCGCTGTCCTTGACCGGGCTGGAGCCTATGCGATCACGCGCTCAACTTGGAAGGGCGACCTGCCGGACAATGTGACCCGCATTGATGTTCCTACCGCTATGGCGTGGGCCATTACCAGAACGGTACTTTCCGGAGAGGCGGATCTTCCGAATGTGTATGCCATTCAGGCGCAGATGCAGCTTTTACCGCTTTCTGTCTACCTGAGCGGAGAAGCATATCAGCCTCCGAAGGGGATCTATCGGGAGGAAAACAGCTATGTCCCCATCAACAAGGTACTGTCGCTGGATCCTGTCACATTCTTCAACAAAGCAAACACGCTGATGGAAGACAATCCGCCGTCCGCCGCTGATGCGGAAATACTTGAAAAATTTGCGGCAGTTCACGTTGGCCCCGGCATGGAATTTGACGCATCTGTTTTGACCGGTGATATTCAGGCAAACTGGCGGGAAATGCTGCAAGGGCTTCGGCCGAAGCTCGCAGCAGAGGGAATGAAGTTTTCAAAACAGCTGGGGCAGTGGAGTTATTTCGGCGCGCCAATCGGAGACTTTGGTACGGAATATGCCTACCGTGCGCTGGTTGCCATTGCCGGACTTGGGGCGAATACGGTGGAAATCGCACTGTACCCCAAGACGGAAAAGGATGCCGACGGGAATCCTTTGACGGGTGAAAAGTCCTACATTCTCCACCTTGAAAGCGATCCGCAGGTGCTTGACGGCGGTTTCTGGTCGATCACTGCATATGGTGACGATGATTTCCTCATCGATAATCTGCTCGACCGCTACTGCATCAACGACCGTTCGGGTTTGAAGAGGAATGACGACGGCTCTGTGGATGTAATTTTGTCGAAGGACGCGCCGGCAGACACGACCAATTGGCTTCCGGTGGGGGAAGGCGGCTTCCATCTGTTTATGCGCATCTATACGCCAGATATGGAGGCACTCAAGACATGGACAGTGCCGACCATTACGGAAATCAACTAAGGCACTACCGCACAATTCGTTGGCAGCGCTGGCGATGCCTTTTCTTCCATCTGCTTCTTGCAGAAATCTCGATTTACCTCTAATAAACCTTCGATTTCTACAATCACATCTTACAAAAAAATGCATTTGCCATCGCACCAACTCATTTGTGCGGGATTGCCCTAATACTATTTCCAGATTCACCTGCGCCATCTGCTTGCGCCTTTTCCCTTCTGGCGTCCGTTCATTCCACTTAGCGTAGCGCTGCTACGCTGCGTTTCATTCACGTTAGCCGGAATGAAAAATTCGCGGCGCATCTTGGCGCATTTTCATCTGGAAATAGTATAAAGGGAAAGTGGGCTTTGTGCTCCAGCCTTCCATAGACTGCAAAAAGCTGCTGAAGAGAGCAAATCCTCGGCAGCTTTTTCGTGCGATACAATTTCCAGCTTCGATTGCGCTATTTGCTTGCGTCATTCCCTTGCTGCTGCCCGTTCATTCATAGGAGTCATCAACACCTCTGGGAACGTCATGGAACCAATGCACGCCCTGCAGCACGGTGCTGCGGCTTGTCCAGCCGTAGAAATCAAAGGTGTAGTAGGCAACGCCGCTCATGGCAAGGCTTTTTAGCGTGGTCATATCTGCTTTGTAATCGCTCTCCGCACCGTGGGCGTAGAGGACGGTGGGAAAAGGCCCGTCTCCATCCGGGAACAACGCCTTTCCGTACAGGCTGATGCCGTTATATTCCAGACAGAGAGTCTTTGTTCGGTAGCCTGCCTTTTTGAAAACGGCAGGATCGGAGAAATCCTACATAGTGGCCGACGCAGACGATTGCCGCAATTCCGAGTGTGGGACGGGAAACAATCAGCCTGTGTCACACAGGGGGAGAGAGACACCAACGCTTCGGCTGGGGAAATCCCTTTTCCTTCAGCAGCAACGCTAATGACAACACCAGCGTACCGCCTGTGCTTTCCCCCATGAATACGACATCCTTCGGGGAAGCGCCGGTTTTCAAGCGCGCGGCATAGGCGGTCAGGCAACCCTCCAAAGGGGCAGACCACAGATTTTCCGGTGCAAGGCGGTAGTTGAAAGTCACGCAGTTATAGCCGTAGTTGGCTGTGATATACTGGCAGACTGCCCGCCGCTCCCGCACGGAAACAACAATAAATCCACCGCCGTGAATGTAGAAAATCGTTCCCTTTTGATTGCCGCTTTGTTGAATGAACTCCGCCGACAGCCCACCCAATTCGCCAAGCCGGACGGTCACGCCCTTAGCCGGTCTTGGAGGTTTTCGGTCATTGCGTTTTCGCTCCGCTGCATAGTCGTGGGGCTGCCCCGGCTTGTCCTGCGCCATACAGCGGAACACAAGGTTCATCATGCAGGCGTATAGACTTGGCATTTTCTCCCCCCCCGTAAGCATTTTCTAGATGCCACGTAAGAAGTGCCCGTTCGCCATTTCCAGCATACCGGGCAGCACGCCACCCTTCATGCCGCCGGAAATGATCATGCTGCGAATCGGCGCTCCGGCAGAAGAAGCCATCTGCATCCGGAAATTCGGATTATCATAGTCCTTTTTGCCGCCGTACCCCTTGGCAGCGGTGGATTCCACCGCCCGAAACATGATTTTCATCCATATCCGCCAGTACATCCAGTGTAAACGGTGTGGAAAGGAAGCCCGTCCCGAGCCGCCAGCGGTAATTCTCCATAGCCTGAACGAGCCGATGCTTTGCAAATGCTTCCTGCTTCTCGTCCAGCAGGCGCAAATACAGCGGACGGACGAGCTTTGCCTGCTGGTTGGTATCCAGGGTGTAGCCGGGCAGCGTGACAAGCTCACGGTATGCCTTCGCGCAGCCGTCCCGGTATTTTTCAAACAGCGCCTTATCCTGCTGCTTTCCCAAATACCCGGCGATTTCCATCATATGCTCCATGATAAAAACCGTATAGGCCGTGGATTCCTCCGGATGAGGCAGGACGATATTTTTCCAATCGTCCGGGAATACATCCGCCGGTTCCGCCCACTCTCCGTAGGAATGCCCGTAATTGACAATGTACTTTTTCGCCTCGCCCTTCAGCGGCAGGTGGTGCCGCAGCGGTGTGAACTGCGTACAGCGTTTTATCATGAATCTTGCATACCGTACCATGCCGCCATAATGTCGGCGAATTAAGCTGTCATCCCCGTAGAGCTTCCAAAAACGATACGGAATCAGCACGCCCGCATCCGCCCAGCCGACGCTTCCGTCCATAAAGGACATATAGAAATCCACACCGCCGTAGGGGGCGATTTGCGGCAGCTTCCCGTCTTTTTTCTGCCAGTCGTACACATCCCGCATATATTTCTGTGCAAAAGACGCATAGTCAAAAAGATATGCCGCAGTGTTGAAGAAAATCTGCGCGTCGCCCGTCCAGCCGTGGCGTTCGCGGGTCGGGCAATCTGTGGGCAGGTTGGCGTGGTTGTTCTTGGCATTCCAGACGGTGTTTTCAACAAACTTATTGAGAAGTGCGTTGGAGCTTTCAAAAAGCCCGTGCGCTCCATGTCGGAGTATACCGCAATGACGGCGAAATCCTCCGACTGAAACGCCACATCGGTTTCTACCAGCACATATTGAAAACCGAAGATGGCAAAGGTGGTCTTGTAGTGATTTTTGCCCTCTTTTCAGGTGTAGATGACCTGCTGCAGGGGCGTTGTTATCTTTTTGCTGGAGCACTGAATGTTCTTCTGGGTGAATTCACCGTTTTCGTCCAGCAGCTCGCCGAAGCGCAGCTTGATTTTCTGCCCGATATGGGCGGTTACAGTAAATTCCGCATAACCCGCGATGTTCTGCCCGAAGTCCAGCACGGTCTTGCCGGAGGGTGTGGTAATCCGCTTTGCTTTCAGCCGCTCATGCTCTGTGACCGGGACGTTGTTGGATGCAGCCGGCGTAACAGGATGGTTTGTGACCTTTGCCTTTCCCTGATAGGAGGGGACATTGTTGGCATAAACCACCTCGCCGTCCTTGTTGTTGGCAAAGCGGATAGGGCCGTCGTTCGACCAATCCCAGCCTGCGTCGGTGGCGACGGTCTGCACGCTGCCGTCTGTATGCGTTAGCTCCAGCTGCGCCAGCAGCTTGGTTTCCGTGCCATAATGATTTTTCAGCCCCCACGCGCCGCAGGAGCCGCGATACCAGCCGTCGGCAAGCTGCACTGTCAGAGCGTTTTTGCCGTCCTGCAGCAGGGTGGTCACGTTATAGGTCTGGTACTGTATCCGCTTGCGGTAGTCCGTAATGCCGGGGGCGCGAACGAAATCGCCCACGCGCTGCCCGTTGATGGCTGCCTCGTATAATCCGCAGGCGGTCATGTACAGCCGCGCCTTTTTTATACTGGCGGCGCGAAAAACTTTGCGGAAGCAGTCCACAGGATAGCGCTCTTCCTTATTGACCGTATAATTGCCGGTGATCCACTTGGCGCTCCATGCGCCGATGCCCGTTTCAAAGGACGCTTCGCTCCAATCGCCCACCGCGGCATCCTCATCCCAAAGGCACACTTTCCAAAGAACCTTCGTTTTCGGCGGAACGGGCGCGCCGCTCCATTTTACGCACATGGCGGCGCTTTCCACTTTGCCGTTGTCCCATAGGGTGCTGCCGCTGTCATCGGCAGCAAGGATTTGATAGGCGGTCTGTTTCCTGACGCCGCTGCAATTCCAATAAAGCCGGGGGGCGACGAAGTCTACGCCAACGGGGTCAAATAAATGCTCCGTTTTCAGTCGAATCGCCTGCATTCTCAGCCCTCCTTTTGCACCTGCGTCAAATCAAATTCGGAAATCAGCGTTTCAATCACGGGCCGGATATAATTCCGCATCCACAAAGGCTGCCCTTCGTGGTTCAGGTGAATGCCGTCTTTGATAAATAACTCATCTGCATAGCGCTGTCCGTCCCACGTCATCACCGATGCGTCCACAAACCAGAGGTAGTCCGTTTTTTCGCAGAGCGCCGCCAGCGCCCTGTTGATTTCCTCGGTGAGCTCCCGGTATTCGCTGCGGCAGGGCAGAAGAAGACTGCTCATGACTACCAGCTTTGCGAACGGGAGTTGTTTATGAATCTCGGCAAACATTTGCTTTTTATAGTCCATGCAGGCGGCGACCTTTTCCGCGGCTGTTCCCTTCAGGGAGACATAGTCATTCGACCCTGTCTGGAAGAACACAATGGCGGGATGTCTCACTTTTCCTCCCTTGCCTTGATTTCCGTCTGCTTTTTCTCAATGCCATTTTCCACATTGAGGAACACCAGAAGCAACGCAAGGAGCACGCCGGTGAATACCTCCAGCCCCACAAAGCCGAAGGTGATGACACCCTTGACCGTGTCGGACTGGGCAGCTGCCATGGTGACGCCGTTCACGATCTCTGGGGCGATATAACCGCAGACCCCAGCAGACCGTTAATCACGCCGGTGCAGATGCCAACCATGGCGACGGCGATGATGTTATACACGCTCATGGCAACGCCGTCCGGACGGAAACCGGTTTTCCATTCCAGATCATCCAGCACGTCGGCGAACAGCACCATGAACGCATAGGCGCAGGGCAGTCCACCGATGTTTTTGATGAACTGACCAATCAGCATGATGGTCATATTTGTAGGGAACGCCCAGCAGATTGCGCCGCCGATAGCGTAGAGGATGAAGCCCGCCAGCGTCACATTCAGCTTGCCGAATTTTTTCGCCAGCGGCAGAATACGTTCATTGTTACCGCCACGCTGGTTTCCCGCGCCGCCATTCGGGGCGGCATGGATGTGGACGATGCCTTTTCCCACAGTGATTCCTATATTCAGCAGTGCGAGCTGCTGTCTTCACCGGAGGAGATCATGAACCTGCAATATCGGATGATTCTGGACTACACGGCGCGGGTGGAGCGGCTGCATCTGGGCAAGCATCTCACGAAGCTCACCGTGGATGTGGCGAACTACATCCAGCACCATATGTCAGAACCGATCACGGCAGAGAAAATCGCAGAAGAGTTGTTCCTCAGCCGCCCATATCTCTCCCGAAAATTCAAGGAAGAGACGGGCGAAAGCCTGACGGACTTCATCCTGAAAGAAAAAACGGAGGAAGCCAAACGCCTCCTCCGCTATTCGGATAAATCCCTGACCGCCATCGGTTCTTATCTCGGCTTTTCCTCCGCCAGTCATTTTTCGAGGGTGTTCAAAACCTACGTCGGCAGCACACCCAGCGAATATCGGGAAAAGCACCAGTGACTGTTTCAGCACAACGGTGAGCAATGCAAGAATACCATTTAGTCGAAACTGAACCCGCCGCCCTTGGTCATGATGATAGGAGTGTATTCGATCCGCAAGATGTTGCCCTCACTAAGTGTGACGATTCCTTCTGTATTATCCCAATCAAGAATGGTCTCCTTGCCCTTATTGAACGTATTGCTTGCCTCCTGGGAATCTTGGAAGACGCGCACACGCGAGGTGGTGGTTCCGCTGAAATAAATCTTGTATGTTCCGGCAGGTATTTCTTCACCAATGGTATAGTTTCCCTTCGGAATAGTGGTTCCAGCTGGAGCCGTATAACCGTTGCCGCGTTCAGAGACATTTCCAACCCGAGCAACTTCTGTGCCGTTATATCGGAGGCTCAGGTATTCACCGGGATAAAGGCTGATCCGCGTTTCACCATCACCCATGAAGTCCCCCTCCACTCTGGGCATGTCACCAAGCCATAGCCGATCAATATCGTATTTGTACATGGATTCACTTTCGTAGACGTAGTAATCGGTTCTCGAAACATCACTGTCTCCATTCTGGACGAACTTGAAGCTGTAGACACCTGCAGGCAGACTTTCGCCAATCTTATACTGACCGGCACCCAGCACAATCTTTTCTCCGCCGGGGCGACTTGCGATTTCGTCTGCTAAATCGGAGCTAATCTCAAGCAGTTCTTCGAGAGAATAACCTGAAAAATCAATCGTGCCCACAGCCATGGCGGTTGTGAAGCCGGCTAATAGAACCAGAATGGAGAGAACCAAAGCCATCATTTTTTTCATCGGATATGTCCTCCTTGTTTTAGTTGATTTTCATAGTACGCCAGAAACGGACGGCGGCGGTTTTGCTGCATGCACTGCATACCAGTGCATTGAAGAAGCCTCCTGTGTCGCGCCGTTCATAATCCGGCGGATAAACACTGGAGCTGACCGTGGACTTCCTCATGCAATAGGGGGAAAGATATGTGTACACAAGAATTCCCTGCTGTACATCCTGCTGATGACCTTGTATGTCATACCAGGCGTCTGCTTGTGTTTTTCCATGAGCCGGTTACACCACCTCGCCAGCAGCAACGATGTAACCACGCTCCTGCAAGTAATCTACCAGCTTTTCGTAGCCCCATTTTCCAAGCCGAAAAACACCATGGGCCGCGATTACAACGGTCAGCAGCTGACCTGCGCCAACAAGCCATCCTGTACGGTACACAGTGACGATTCCTTCCAGTTCGCTGCCGTTGCCCACCTGCTTCAAAAAATGGGCCATCTGCGCTCCACTCATTTCTGATCCCTCCTGCTTAGTGTTCTGAGTGATGATTTCCATCGCTCGAACATAGCATATCATCCATGCCAGAAAAAATGGATTTATTGGTGCAGATGTGTATAGAAGCAAAAGGAAGGCCCCGTTAAGGAAGCCTTCCAGTTGGTTGTTTTGCTTGTTCAGGCGTTGGTCTATATTGCTCTTCTCATGTGGCCCCCCACAGAAGGCGGACATCAATGACGTCGAAGAATAATACGAGAAACTTCCTGCATCTTGTAACACGCCCCCTTTCTCCTGCGTCATAAGCTCATGCTTCTCAACACCAGTCAATGCTGCTGGTATCTTTCTGCTTCAGCCTTCTCCCGGATGCTCTTCGGGCAGAGCGGCAATTTCCACTCATACGGCGAATCGGATACTCTTTTCTCTGCTTCTCCAAAAGTTTCTTCAGCATTGATGTATTCCCCGTTCATTGCATAGATTCTACCAAGGAACAAGGTGGCGTCAAATCGGGTTTCTCTGTATCTTTTGACATTTTCAAGTTCATCGCACATAGCGATTGCCTGGGACACCGTGTCGATGGCATCTTGGAATCGTCCAAGTTCAATATAGGTTATCGCTGCCTCATCCAGCATATGGTCTATCAGAGATAGCATAGAATCCTTTGTGGCGGACGCATTATCAGTCGCCCGCCGAAGGTGCGCCAAAGCGGTCTCCTCGTCTCCAACCTTTGCAAAAAACATGGCGGCAACACAGTCGAAATGATAATGCTCATAGCCGTATGGGTATGGATGAAGCAACTGAGCAGATTCCTCAAGCATCTGGCAGCAGAGTTTCATTTTGCTTCCCGTTTCAAGCAAGGTCTGCGTTTTATTCATCAAAACAGCTGCAAGCTGCTTTTTAGCGTCCGGATGCCTGGAAGCACGGGCTTGTTTGATCGCCGCGTCTTCATGTTTCAAGCATTTGCTGTTCTTATCGCGTCCGTACTGATTGTTGAGGATAACCGCGCTCGCTCTGTGATAAAATGACATGTAGTAATGGCTGGAATTTTTTTTGAGGTACGCTTTCATCTCTTTGAGAACAGCGTGCGCATCGTCATAGCATTCCAGTCGGCCCAGTGTGAAAGCGCATGTCTCATATAGGCGCAGCACGCATCGGGGATTAAGGCCGGCAGGGTTTTCAAGAAGCCGGAGCATTTTCCCCGCCACCGTATCATCTGCATCTACCGGAGCATCCATCAGCATTCTAAATGTCAGCAGCTGGCTTGCGGGCGTGACTGGTTTTGCGAAAGCCAGAAGCTGCTCCGCAACGCTGAGAAGCTCGTAAAGCTGACCATAATCAGCTGGAAACTGCTTATCCAAGTCCGGTTGATTCTCCAGTGGATTGATCTTGTGATGTAGCCGTTTCATTGCCTCGTCAAGCGCCCGACGGGTCGCGTCATCCCATGGCCATGCGCTGATATATTTCCGCATCATGGGGTGGAATACAATCCGCTGAGAGGCGACTTTCAGCCAGCCGCAATCTTCCAGACGGGTGATCATTTCAAGGTTTGGCAAGGCTGTAAGTTCGCGCAGCAAAGAGGCTTTGATACCAGGCTGATCGAAAATGGACAGGATTTTCAGCAGATGCTTTTCGGCATCAGAGAACTGGTCGATCTCAACCAGACGATCAAGGATAATGTGCAAAGGAGCCAGAAATGTATCCTGATCATGAATATAATCAATCCGCTCTCCGGGGAGTCTTTGGAAGCCTGCTTCTTCCACCATCTGAGCGGCTTCATGCAGAGTGAGATAACTTCGGGCAATCTGCCGCGCCAGCAGTTCCATGGTTAGCGTATGTCCATAAACAGTATTTGCAATGGTGATAAAATCCTTCACATCAGTTTTTTCGGTTATTTTCACATGCGCATATCGCTGGAAAAGCAGCGCCAGCGGCTCTGGCGGCAATTCTTCAACGCGCAGAGCCGGGAAAAGCCCATCGGCTAATATGGGACGGGAAATAAGCAGAACATCCCATCCGACGTCTTGCAGCATCTGCAGATCTTTCAGATGCTCTTTGCAGACATTATCTATAATCACAAGCACATGCTGACTTGCGGCTATTTCGGTTAGCGCACGCAGCTTTCTTGGCAGGTAGTCTTCCAGCGATTCATCGCTCATCTTCTGGATTGTATTCACATGGACGAGATTGTCATCGCAAATCGCCTGCGTTGTGTTTCCGCTCGCATAAAGCCAGAGAACAGCGCCATATTCTACACGATGCTCCGCGAGATAGGCTCTCGTGAGCGTGCTTTTTCCAATGCCACCCATGCCATACAGATTGAAAATGTGATGTTCCGGCGTGTGCAAAAGCTGATTCAGAGATGCCAACGCTTCTTCTCGTCCGGTAAAAAACACAGGGGATGATATAGAAGATGACAAAAGCCATGGCTTTGTTTCGTCTGACAACTGCGAAATGATCTGCAGCTGCTTGATTGCTTGATCCGCGTTCTGATACCGGTCGGCATAATAGCTGGCCAGCGTTTTATGGAAGAACGTTGTGAGTGCGGAAAACACACGATCCTGGAACTTCTTTGCGGCATAAGTCATCTGCGCATAATCGTAAACAGCCGCAGAATCGCAATCGAAGGCAGAGGGCGTCTTGTGCCACAAGGCATAGAACAACACGGCACCCAAGCTGTAAATATCAGAGTGTTTTCCAAGCTGCCGAAGTCTTTCGGTCTGCTGCTCCAGTGAGGCATAGCCTTTGGTATAGGAGATGCGCAGCTCGCTGGGGTTATTATTCTGGATGGCTTTCTCAAATTCTTCTGTGGAGATTATGGAATCGAAATCAAAAAGCTGCACCAGATCCAGAGAACCATCCAGCGTCAGGATGTTATCCGGCTTCAGATCCAGGTACAGGTACCCGGCGTTATGAATGTGCCGCAGCGCTTTTGCTGCTCCGATAAGCAGGGATACACAGTCGTGCAGCGTATCGCCCTGATGCTCCGCGAATGTACGCCCATTCATGTAGACTGAAACGATATAGACCGTACCGTTTGCCTCATAAATGTCGGACGTGTTTGCAATGACATTTGCCAGTCCATCCAGAGAGAAAAGCGCGTTATTCTTCTGATAAGCGGCAATCAGACGTTTTTTCGCGGCATCAAAAGCCTTGCCATCATCGGCAGAGGGATGCAATGTGCCATCCTCATCCCGGGTCATTTTCAGCGCATACGGATAGCATTCCTTGATACGCACCAGTTTATAATTTCCCAGATTGTCGGTATAGGAAGCGTCATACACAATGCATGAGCAGCCCCGTGCAAGTTCACGACGAATGGTGTATTCTGTATAGCCTGTTTTCGTACTGAGTTTCAGCACAGTGCCTGGGGTCAGCACAATTCTGCCGTTCACGATTCTTCCTCTTTTTCAGTTGCTCACATTCATCATATCTCAGACGCTTACAAGGTTGGATTTACTGGTGCTTTTCCAGCACGCCGGTAAGCAGTTCATTCCAGATGTAACGAAAAACGTACAAAGGCTCTTCGCACTTTGCGGCATAAAAGAAAATCCAATCATAGGGATTGCCAACGTAGAGTTCCGGGTAACCAGAATTGATCAGGTGCTGATTCATGCTGGTAATGCAGCGGTCAGCATCGCCGGAGCCGGCTTCATAATTGCCTTTGCTGAGGGCTTTTCTGACCCAGTAGGTGTAAAAGGTCAGCAGTACCAGCCATTTCCGCACCCGCTCATAAGAAACGATCTCGCCGCGAAGGATAAGTTCAATGCCCTGCCTGTCAGGGAAGGAGTCCTGCGCATTGTCATGAAGCCTTTCCAGAATCGGTTTGATTGAACGGTCTGTGGCAAGCCGTTTGACTTCCTTCTTGTCCAACTGGAGAATGGCCAAGTAGGCGTCATACGATCTGACGCCGGAGGCATTCGAGCGAAGTTTACTCTTTTCACCGGTAGCGGCATCATCATGGATGGACGGCAGCGATTTTCGTTCTTGTATCAACAAACCGTCTGGGCCGGAAACCTCTTCCCACAGGCGGCGAATAGTCTCATAGGCTGTCACGTTGCTGCCTACGAATTTGTCGATGTTGTCGTTAAGCCAATGGATGAGATCGTCTTTGTCTTGCAGATTGTTCAGTTCTGCGATGATGGAGCCGGTATAAACGATATCTCCGTTAGTTTTTTCTTTCCCAGATAGAGAAACGCTGATCTGAATATCCATCGCGTCAGTCCAGGTCAGGCCATTGTTCAGGCAAAAGTAATATATGGCTTCCGGCATCTGATGGCAATTGAAACTGCGCTCGCGGGTAAAAATGCGGCGGAAGAACTCATCCGTTTCACCACCGTCCAAGCCGAAGGCAAAGCAGATTTGAAAAACTGTGTCCCGCTTGATGGGCTGCTGCAGAGTAAACCATTCCCGTACTTCCCTCGGCGCATCCATGTCGGCCTTCGCAAACGCGGCGCGGATGAAGGCAACCTTGGCATCAATGTCAGAAGTATCCCCCTGATAGCCGTGTTCCGAAATGAACTCAGTTATAGCGGCAGAGAAAGGCCGAAAGAGCCGCACCACTTGGAGCAGCTCTTCCATGAAGTTATCATCTTCCCAGAAAATTGTCTCCAGAGGTTTCTGAAGAACAGAGGTATATGCAGGCATGGTTTATCTCCTCAATCTTCTGACCATCCGTATTGGCTTTTTTCAATGCCCGCTGGACAACGCCAAGGTCAGACAATCATTTTCCAATTCGGTCATCCATTTGTCACTGCCCAATCTGGAGGACAACATCATATACTGGCTGAACCTGTTCGGGAGTTGCCAGCGTAATCAGGATAACCACAAGCATAATCCTCAAACAGAAGCTCAGTTCCAGTCAAAGGGATGCCCGTTGATAAATTCGATCACTTTATCAATCGCGCAGGTGTTCCCGTGAGCCAGCGAGTTTCGCAAATCATGAAGAAGTTCAATGCGGGAACGGGACTGCTCATCTGGGATGTAAAGCAAGTATTGATAGGCGTCAGCATCTCGCCTAAGCTTTGTCATGCGGTATATCGTCCCAAGCTCTGCGTTATCCGGATCAGAGATGGTTTCGCCGAACTGGTAAATATACTGTGATCGTCCAGTCCGAAAATCATGGTACTTTTCGCCCAAGGCCTCCTGCACCTGTTTTCTATACCTCTAAATAAAGGAAACTCTCTCGATTTCAAGCAACGGGAAGAGCACTTGCAACTGCGCCTTCCAGATTTGTGCATCAATAGCAGATATGCTTTCTTTGCGAACCAGGCTGAGGATATGCAGGTTGCTGCTTTCAGCACGGCGCAGATAGGCTCCGTCTGCGGCAATTTTCCGCATGCCGATAATCGGCTCTTCGGCTGTGAAATCGCATGTATCCATGAATGCCTGAGAAGTTTCAGCATCCGTGTTGCACAGCAATGCGCACATAACAGCGGCGTACTGCTGCCAAATTGCCGAATAAGTGCCTTTCTCTCGATTGAGATAAATGCTGTTAAACAGGGTCAGGTCATAACGCTTGATGGTATCGCCATAACGAATTACAGCGAGATTGCGGCGCTCGTTTTCTTTGTCTGTCCACCGAGCCTCCAGAACAAACCTGCCGTCTGAATCTTTCACCGGAACATAGTCCCTGCAAAACTGGAGCCAGCGCTTTTCCTGAGAGGCATTCATTCCCTTAATCCAGAGAACCCTGTTATCAAGCACCTGCTTGTCGAGGATGTACTTCTGTAGCTTTTCTCGTCCACGATAACCGGCGGCGATCTCAGGAAGCGCATACCTTTCCATAAGGTAGCGTCCGATATCGGCAATATCCGGACATTCATCTTCTACATCGATGAACTCTACATAGAAGGACTCCATGTCCGGCATCTGATGCATGCCCGTCTCAATGCTGGCGCGCATCTCATCACGCCAGGGGAGATCATCCGGCACGACGAGGCAGACGCTGCTTTTATTGTGCAAGGCGCGGGAGACAGCGTCACAAAGGTTCCGTGGCCCGGTGATAGATGTCCACCAGAATTCAGACCACTCAGGCATTGTTCGCAGCCTCCTCATTGTAAGTTTCAATGTCATGTTCCAAGATCTCAAGGCTTGTCCCGATAACATCGATGAAAGAGCGCCGGCGGAGCAGATAACGGTTTTCTTCAGCTGTGGGACGGCTAAGGATTCCCATTTCCTCCATTTCATCAAGTAGAGCCACAATCTCCCGCTCCGAAAGTGATTCAAGGCAATGGATATCGTACATGTCCTTTATTTCACAGATCGAAGCAACATCAAAGCCGCTGCTGATTACGGAGTAGTTGTTGCTGTACAGATGATAGAGAACGGTAATGCAACGAGCCAGCATATAATACCGGTCGTCCATCTCAAGCGTCCACCGGAGGCGATCCTTGATATTCCGATTTAGGTCTCTGGAATTCATGATGGACGCAAGCTGATCATCATGAAGATCAAACGGCGGGTTCCCTCTCACGGCGTCATAATACTGGGTATAATGCGTAACGAGGGTCTGAACCAGCGTGTATCCGAAGAACTGGATGATGCCAGGATAGTAGTTGGTGTTTGTCAGGATTGTATCCACATGGGACTCATTAGAAACGCGGAAACCAAGGTAGCGCAGCGGCCTCACCAGAAGCCTCTGGGCATCTGCCGCAGTAAGCGGTTTCACGCAAAGCGGTTCGCCGAGCTGACCGAAGAGACCGTTATTACGGGTCGCATTCTTTGCGCGGCATACATTATGAAGACCAGCAAGCACAAACTTAAACCGACGATTGCTTCCACGTTGAAGCTCAATGAGAGGAAGAATTTCATTATAGCTTGAGGCACTGATGGAATCGAGGAAATCATCTGTTTCGTCGAGCAGGAGCCGCAGGATTGCAATCCGATCATTATCGAGCAGACGGCGAATCTGGGAACAGAAGTCTCGGATGGTAGCGCAACGATTCAGCTTGAAACCATTTTTCTCGAAGACGTCGTTACAAGCCGAAACGAGGATATCCAGAAAATCTTGCTCACCACGATGCCCTTTGAAGTCTGCTTTGATGGCGAACTCTCTGCGGGCAGGGTTATGATCAAGGTGCATTGCGCGTTCCAGCAAAGCCGTTTTACCAAGCTGACGACCGCCGTATACGATGGATGCGCCTGCCATATCCCGGATGGAAGCGAGTTCACTTACGCGGCCAAAGAACATTTCATCAGCCGTAGATCCGGAGCCGTTGGTAAAAGGCTGATAAATTGTATACGGCAGTGTGCATTGCAGCATTGCCGGGAGACGTTCGTTACTGGATTGCATAGCAAGGTACAACGCCAGCACCCGGTCGATAACGAGGAAGGACGCCTGACCGACATTTTTCTGGGTAAAGACGTATTTTGCCATTGCCCGGCGATCCGCGGTAGAAAGGTCAGCGTCAAGAAGCACAATGAACGTACTTGTGATGCCCAGCTTGCAAGCATCATCAATAAGTTGGGTCGCTGTCCTTTTTCCAAACAGACATACGACTTCAATCTGTGATTTCATCTGTGTGCCGAAGATGGAAATGGGGTGGCGATAATCTGCCAGATTCTGTTCTGTTTTGTGCACTGTAAGCGTGCAGCAGACCTCGTTGCCTCGCGTCGACTTGGCGCAGTACTCGACATGAAAGCCGAGAAGCTTAAAGTACTCCTGAATGTTCTGAGCATTGACAGACTGCTTGCCAACCGGCCATTTTTCAATGAATCGCCGGGCGTCTTCGATATGACGGGTTGTCCACCCCTCCGGCGTATTTTTTTTCATATACTGCACGGCCCATCGAGGCATCGGGTCTTGCTTATTCCTCTCGCAGAAGCCATACAGGCGGGGAAATTCATCATCAGATATAAATCTCAGAAAATGTTCTATGGCGTCATTACTTGTTTCAAAAGGCAAGTCCCTTTCCCCATTGCGGAATCGATGAATGTAATCTTCCGCAACCGCATAGTTTTGCTCCTGAGAAATCAGACGCTCGGCTTCGGCGATGAGTGGGCTTTCTTCATCGGCATGGAGCATTGCTTTTGCCTGATCAAGCTGGGCTCGGACGTCATGCATGCTCTGCTGTGCAGTTTCACGGATCTGCGCCCTCAGAGCATTCAAAAAACCTCTCCAACAGCCAAATGCTCTGTGGTCGTAGAAAAATTTCTGAAAATCAGACGCTTCTGGGTTGGCGAGCATGGCAAGTCGCTCACGATCATTCTCACTGATGCGATTATAGGCGTAAGAAATCTCCAGCTTTTCCCGGAAGTTTCTCGCCTGCAGGTCTGCGCTGTTAATCGCATCGCGCAGACCGTCACTGGTGAGCACATACTCTTTGGGATCGGCACCAATGAGGCGACCGATTGCTTCCATCTGACCAAAGTTATCATACAAAACGGAATCCGGGCTGGCCTCAAGGATTCGGTCGTATACGATTTTCAGGTCATACTCCGTGCAGGCGATATGCTGCAGCATCATTCTCCAGGGTTCTGCAAACTCAATCGCATTCAGATCATCGTTGAGGATAAGTTCACCGTGATCAATAACCAGCATCCCGCTTCTGAGCAAAGTGGTAAAGTCAACACCGCTGCCTTGGTTTTGAAGCTTTGCCCGAATCAGTTCGAGGGAGGCTTTCATAATTCCATAAGCGGCAGAATAAGGTGCAATATTGATTTCGGAAAGAGAATCCTCAATAATATACAGAACTTCACTCCGAATGGCGCGAAGCTTTTCTATATCCGGCTCTGATTCTGTGTTGGTTTCATCAAGCCAATCCCGGAGAAGATTCAGGCGTTCTTCGAAAGCGTGGAGAAGGTGCTTCCGCGCATCGTACTTGATTCCCATGCGGCGGCTGGAATACTTCTGCGCAGCCACACTCCACTGGCTGTCCAGCAGTCTCTCCAACGTTGAGATATCAATATCATCATCTTTGCAGTATTTGTCCAGTTCTGCTTTGACCAGTTCCCTCATGCTGATGTCATTGTCTGTAACAATCTGCAGAGCAGTGTGCAGATCGGTCTGTGATCCAAAACATAAATCAATCAGTTCAGGAACACCGTGAATCATGACTTTGACCGTTGGTGGCTTCAAAAGTTCTATGGCCTGTGAACGGATGGAATTCATGTGTTCCTGCCGTATCTTTGAGTCGCCCAATGCGGCAAGATTGGCAGGCGAAAATGCTGTGGGAACAAGCTTTACCCCTTCCATCGCCTTGTGATAAAGCGGCTTCAAGACATCGAGACCGGGAAACTGGGATTCATATTCTGTGAATGCGTTGTTGTACAGTGCGGCGAATGTATGGTCATGCGCATGCGCAGGGAACAGCATGCCGTAAATGTACGCGCACAGCTTTGTGACGGGGGTGAATTCCGTTCCGTCGGCAAATATGCCTGACAGCGCGACCCCTGTGCTGGCGCCTGCCTCACGAAAAAACGGAATAGCAGCATGAAGTTGAAGGTAAATGTTCCGGCACAGCGGGAAGGCATCATTTGATGAAAGCACTTTTGCAAAAACAACTGCTTCCACAAGCTGGTCATGGCAATTACGGACATCATGAGACCGGACGCCCTCGTTCAAAAGCTGATGAATCAGAACTGCCATATTCTCATCGCTCGGTATGTTTCCGTTGGAAGCTGCGCTTAAAAGCCGTCCCGCAATTTCCGCGGAAGACAGATTTGCAAATTCATCAATGGTGACTTCAGGCTCAACTCCCGTTTCTTCAGACAGGTCGTCAAGCCATAGGCCCTCGACAGGTTCAGCCGCGGGGATGGCAAGTTGCTTGACAGGAGCTATTGGTTCTATAGGGGCAGCAGCGGTTTCAGAATCAGTTGCTTCTGCCTGCGATACTTCTGGATGGGAAAACGACTCGCTTGCAGCATTTACATTGGAATCGACTGTTTCAGGAAGGTCATGATTTTCTTCTTCAACGTGTGTGATGGCAATCCAATTTCCTTCTGACCAATGGAACAGACCGTTTGCGGTCAGGCAATAGTGAAGCTGATCTCCCACTTCATCCATGCCGGGCAGGTCGCCCGCGCAATAGAAAACGCCTTCATTTTCAGCGGGAACAGATGATCCAAAATCGTCAGAATCGACAATTTGAAGCGGAAGGAGGCTGCCATCATCCATTGTCAGATTCATAAGGAAATAGCACTTTTCACGATTCCAGGCGCTTGTCTCGAGTTTCTTGGCAGTCTCCTCATCGGCATCCAACATTTCAATGACTTTGGAATACTGATCCACCATTGCCATATGATGTGCAAACAGCTCCAACGGCATATCCTGTTTGCCAGTGAAATAGATTTGCCCGATACTTTTCAGGTGATAAATCCGTTTAAGGGTGGAGGATAAGCCGGATTTTTGCAGGCAATTGCCCATCAGTTCTGTGAAGCAAAGGATGTTCCTGCCGGCATATTCATATGTGCAAAGCAGACCTTTCCTCTCTAAGAAAGCAAACGATTCGATGCACTGCTCCCTTGTCACCGGTCTCGGAAGTTGAGCAAGCGCTTCAAAGGCGCATTTTTCATCCATAAGCCCGGTAAAAACCAGCTTATTGAGCAGAAAGTGGAAAACATCACCCGTCCGGCTGATCATCTCTCGAAGCTTTTGCTCTGAGGGCAGTTTTGTTTGCTTGATGGGATTAATCGGATGGATATATTCTTCATCCTCTGCGGTTTCATCTGACGCTTCTGACATCTCCGACAGAGCGGATTCTTCAGATTCTTGTGCGTCGGAAGCATACCTTGCTGCAAACTCTTCGGGGGTCAGCGTTTCAATCTCAATATCTTCCGGAGTCTCCGAAGCGGGACTTTCGACCTGTGGTTCTTGGGCTGCTGCCGTAGTATCAGGGAATTCAGAAATCTCAGAGGCGCTTACGGGTTCGGCTTCAGCAACGGACTCATTGCAGGGGGTATCAGATACAGGTGCCTTGTCTACATTCACTTCACGAATATAGTATTTTTTCTCGTGCAGTCCTTTGACAATTCGGGGGCTGAAAGCAGAACTATCCAAAAGCTGATCATACAGTTCTTCGTCGGAACTGAGATCCGCCTTTACGCCAGCCAGGAACAGCTGGAATGCCGAAACATCCGGAGACGGAGCATGCATTTCCGCTGAATCCATGCAGGCAAGAATATCCTTGGCATCCCGAATGTACACTTCAATGGCATCCATGTACTTTTTCTCATCTGAATACACACGGATGAATTCATCAAGCACAGCACGCACTGCCTTTTTCCGGCTGACAACGCTATTCTTCCATACTTCCTCATATTCACATACAGGGAGCTCGCCTTCGGGCAACTCCTCTGTAAGAACATGATCTGGTAACGTCCTGCGAATATCGTCGTATGCTGTGCGCAAAGACGACAGCGTGGACGTTATCTTCTGGCACAGTGAAGGGGCAGGCGCGAATCCATCCCGCATCTGGCTTATACCTTTTTCCAGTAATGCCTGTGCCTCTGTACTCAGTTGTTCGAACTGATCAAACAGCTTTCTCATGGGTGTTCCTCCGATCTTGTGTTCATAGTTGCTATTACGGGTGGCATCTCAGCTGTTGTTCACTGAAGTTTGAACTTGCAAGCTTGAATTCCATCTGTAGTCACGATTACCAAAGCATCGATATTCCATTCAGTCACTGGTTTATAGTTCGCTCCAAGCGCTCCTAACTGAATGTTGAAGGATCAATTCCCTTTACTCCCTCTACTACAGGCTCATCCAATCCGATAAAAGGCAGCCCCAAAGGATAAGGAAATTTCCTCGTGGTGGTAGAATGAAGATGAGAAAACCACTCAATGTCCCGCCGCGAGAGGAGATGTTTCCTGAGTACATTGTAAAGCAATCAGAAGAAATTTGCAAGAGCCTGAAGCAGTTACGGTTCAGAAAAATTGCGCTGCTCCAAGCGGTCGGTGAACAAAACCGTTGTGCGTTGAGCGTTTGCAACAACATCCTGATATTGGTTGTCCAGTTCAGACAGCTTGGCAATATAGTTTGCTGCGTTTTCCTGATAGACAGGCGCGTTGGCAGCATCCGCTTACACAGCGCATCGGCGATGGTCTGCGTCAGCGTTTCCGCGTTGCGCAGAGAAAGCCAGACATGCTCGTCATATTCGGCTTCCTCCTCGTCCTCATGCTCCGTCAGATGCTCGCAGATTTCCTCACCCGTCAGATCGGCAGGGAAGAACGTGGGCCAGGAAGTTTCCGGGTCGATAATCGCATAAAGCTCTCGTTGCGCATTTTCAGATGAAAATGCGCTGCGGCAGCCGGTTCAATCATATGGTCATTGAACACGATATACGCCGGTGCGCCGGAATCCTTGTCCACAGCTTCGAAGCGGTACATGGCGGCTTTGGTGCCGGTAGACCAGTTCTGAATGTAAAGGCCGACGTAATTGTAATCGGAATCAACCTTTTTGCCGTCTGTATACACAAACCGCAAATTGCAAGTGCAAGTTGGACACCTTCAGGTAGAAAGAGGTTCTAAAATCAACCCAATTGGGGCTTACGCAGCCGTTCAGGCTGCGTAAACGGTATCTAGGAAAGCCTCAAACAGTTCCTCCAGCGTGCAGTATCCCAGATTCCTGCGAGGGAGACCGTTGAGCGCATCTGCGGCCCAGAGAATCTCCTCATCTGAGAAGTTCTCAATGGAGACTCCTTTGGGGACATATCGACGGAGCATACCGTTTTGCCGCTCGTTCTGCGCCCGTTCCCAGGATGTGTAAGGGTGGGCAAAGTAAACCTTCGTCCCGAACTGTTCTGTTTGGGCAAAATCCGCAAACTCTGGTCCGTTGTCCACAGTAATTGTCTTGAATATTTGGCTGAAGAACGACTCTCCGAAGTCCTCACGGAGCTTTTGCATCGCTGCATTGACCGCCTCGCTGGTCTTTCCGGGAATGCGAATTGCAAGGTAGTGCTGTGTTTCCTTTTCCAGCAATGTCAGAATAACCGCCTCCTTGCCTTTGCGTTTTCCCACCACTGTATCACCTTCCCAGTGGCCAACCTCCAGCCGGGAAGATGTAATTTCGGGTCGCTCATCTATGGTTGCTCCGTATGCTTTTTTGCGCTTAGCGGTGCTTTTGCAACACTTTTTCCGTTTCAAAGCCTCGGGAAGCTCCAGCGGCTGCAATACCAGATTGCTTGCCCATATTTCATTGTACAAGGTCTTGGTGCTGACCATTTCCGTAGGCAGAAACAGCTCATGCTTGCGTGCATAGCCCACACAGGCATCCAACGACCATTTCTCCTGACGCACCTTGTTTACGGCCCACTGAACAAAGGCGCTGCATTTACATATGCGGTGTGGCTTGTGGCTGTTTGCTCTGTGCGTTTGATATACAAGCATTCCGCGTTTTGCGGAGTAGCCGGGAGTACGGCCTCTCCGGCCGGTTCTGGGCCGCATGCCGCGCTTCAATTCGTTAGAAACGGTGGTGGGTGAACAGTTCAAATATCTGGCAATGGCTCGATTAGACTGTACCAGCTTCTTCATCGCCTCAATTGTGCCCCGATCTTCTCTGGTCAAATGTTTTCCGGGCTTGCGTTCCGCTTTATTTGTGCTATACTGGGTGTGATCCATAGTGATTGCCTCCGGTGAATGGTGTTGGGGAACTTCATTCTACCATACGGGAAGTCACTATGGATTTCTTTTTTTCAGGTGTCCAACTTCATTTTACAACCGACCGTCTAAAAACGCGGATGCACACTTTACAAAAGTGTGCTAAAATCATACCGTCGAAAGATGCAGAGAAGCTCCCGCGCACGGCGCGAGGAGCTTTTTTCGTACCGTTCGATAGAAAAAAATGTGCGCCAGAGGAGCGCACAAAAAGAAAGGAAACATATGAGTAACAAAGAAAACAATCAGGAACAGATTCAGTTTTCGGCTCAGCAGGAACTGAAACACCTGCGCACCAGCTGCGGCAAGGTGTATGCGCTGGGCAACAACCGATTCCGCGCGGTGGTGCAGACCACGCCGGTTCATGAGTACGATGCGGCGACGCACCAGTGGGTGGAACTTTCTGCTGAAAAGCGCCAGCAGATGGCGGCACAGGCACACAGTCCGATTGCGACGTTCGCGGATAATTCGGCGGATTCTGCCGCGGGCATCCTCGATACCTACGTTAAGGAAGGTTCGCAGCAGAACTTTTCGCACGACGAGCGCCTGTGGATCAGCAACACGAATTACTACGGCAACCGCCTGACTTATCTGAAAGTTGTGGATTTGCCGCGTCTGGGCGCGAATCACTTCATCACGTCCGCGAAGCTGTGCGTTCGCAACGTCTACGCACCGACGGCGGACACCACCATCATGTGCAAAGAAGTTCTTCAGGACTGGGATCCGGAGACGATCACCTATGACCACCAGCCGGATGTCAGCGGCGTGTATCAGGACTATTGCCGCGTAGTGAAAAATCAGTATTCGTGGAAGCAATTTTTCCCAATCAAAATAAAACAATACGATAAGATAAACGGCACAGCTGCCATCGGGCTTCGAGCTTTCCAACGCTTACGTATTCGTATTTTACCACTACATTAAAATCCAAAGTTTTTTCGTAATGATAAGCGTAATATAAATTTGTATGTTAGATTCTTTTTTGCTTATCAATTCAACAGGATACAGTGCCGTTTGATAGAAGCGTATCAATTGGAAGTATCTCTATGGGTGCAGTTATATTGACAGAAAACAATTTAGGCTCAGAACTTTTTTGAGATTCATCGCAAAGAGCAAATCTATATTCATTTTCAATTGCGAAGTCTGAATCCTTATAGAATAGAAACTCGTTCATATCATTTGATGTTACGTAGTATTTTTTGTATGGAACCATATTTTCACCCTTAGTAGCCAAATTCCATAGGATATTTATAGGATGCATCCCGCTCTCCCTAATAACTTTGTCCGGATAACTTATTGCATGGCGTTTGAGTCCGCAGGGAAACGCTTTTTCCATATTATCGATGAATGTATTTGGATCCTTGATAACTGCAACAGAATCATAGTTGTTAAAGTGTTCTCTAAACCGCTTAAGACGTTCAGGAACTATAGTTAGGCGAAGTTTCCCATCTGTGCAAACAGAACATTCATCGTTAGAACAGAAAGACAAACAGAAAACAAGTGCATTATCCAGAGGTTCGAAGGATAAATTCATAGTGCAGTTTGGAAGCGGAATCGATTTATCTACAGAATTAAGCTGAAAATCTCCTTTTGCCATCTGTAAACCGCCTTCATATTTATCGCCAATACCCTTTTGAAACTCTTCCTCTCTTGCACGAAGCGTTTGAATAGGGGAAAAGTAAAGCTGCCCCTCAGACAACGACTTCAGATGTGCAAACTTACCAAACTTCAAAAAGCAACCTATAGCCATGAATGACACCTCTCTATACAGTATAGCTATACTAAAAATGATGTTTGTAGGCTCAATACTATTCATAAAAACGTCAAAAAGGCTTCCGACATGGAGTCTTTTCATATTCGGGGTTATACCCTTCTGCTTCCAGACGCTCGGCGACTGCAAGACGGAGATATTCAATTGCAAGAATGCCAGTATTCGCAGCGGCTTTTTCTAATGCGCTAGGGATTCCGGAATCTTTACGCAAACGAAGCCGAGTTTCAGGATAGTTGACCTGGTCCTTTTTATGCCAAGCCTTACCCTTTTCTGTTGCATCCCACTTATTAGCCATGATTTCTGCCTCCTTGACAAATTTCCGCCAATATTTCACAATAGTCCTTTCACACCTGTATGCTATTATTCTTTGGACGGCAGGAAGCCGTTCTTGGCGAGTTTGCGAATTAGTGCGTTGCGGACATAGACAGTCCGCGTTTCACCTGTTTTCTTTACAGCCTGTTCGAGGCACTCATTCATTTTGCTATCAGACTTTATTCTGAATGCAAATACCTGATATGCGCGTTTGTCATATGCCATTTGTTTTTCCGAAGTCGCCATTCTCATCCCTCCCAGATGATTCTATCATAGGGTAGGGGAGAAGTCAAGGAAATCACACGAACACACCAATTGTTTCACGCGCAAAAGCAGGAAATCCGTCTGCTCACATCGAATATACCTATGACGCAAAGCGTGGGAATCTGGTCGAAATCCGTCACAATACGGACGGGAACACCGCGAACGACGTGGCGTACAGCTTCGAGCAGGACGCGCTGGGTCGCCAGACGGCGGTCAAGGTCGGGAATCAGACCTTGTCGCAGAGTGCGTATCAGAACGATCCGACGAAGCCGAATTTCGGCACGCTGACCGCGACGACTTACGGCAACGGTGCGAAAATCAGCAGTCGGTACGACGATTTCAACCGCGTGACGGGGGTGGTGTACGGCGAGGAAACCGCGCCGCGATACGAGTACGACTACAACGCGAAGGGTCAAGTGGCACGAGTCCGCGACAATCTGCTGAATCGGACGACGCAGAGCGAATACGACTTGGCGAATCGTCCGGTGCGTGTGAAGACCGCAGAAGCTGGTCAGCATGTGTACACGGGACAGGTCGCGTATGACAACGTGTACGGCAACCTGAGCGAATTCACGGAGAAAGTGGGTGAAAATCGACAGGAATATGGGACGAAATTCGGCTATGATGACGAAAATCGTCCGACGTCGCTGACGTACAGCGTTGGTGCAACCACCATCGGGCAGAGTACGACGACCATTGACAAGCTGAATCGGACGACGTTCTCGGCGGTCAAGCTGGGCAGCAAGACGTTCACGAGCGAGTACCACTTCGCGGCGGGCGGCTACGGCACCGGGAGTGTGACGAACCTCGTTTCGTCGATTACCCAGCCGGGGTGCAATTGCGGCTACGGCTACGACGACAATGGCAACATTGCGAGTGCGACGCTGAACGGCAAGTGGACGGGCTACACCTACGATGCGCTGGGTCAGTTGGTGCAGGTCAACGACCACAGCGATACCCGCTCTGGCGAAAATGGTACGACTTGGAAGTACACCTACGACCTCGGCGGCAACATCTTGAAAAAGGAACGCTTTGCGTATGCCGATACGACGATTCCTCTGGAAACTGTTACCTACGAATACGGCGACGCGAACTGGCGCGACAAGCTCACGGCGGTCAACGGCAGCACAATTCGCTATGATGCGATTGGCAATCCGCTGAACGACGGGACGTGGACGTACACTTGGCAGAACGGCCGGCAACTGCAAAAGATGCAGAAATCGGGCGTGACGGCTGAATTTGTGTACAACGCAGACGGCTTGCGTGTGCAGAAAACGGTCAACGGCGTGGCGACGAAGTACACGCTGCACGGCAAGAATATTGTACATATGACTTCCGGCACGGATGAGCTGCATGTCTTCTACGATGCGCAGAACCGCCCGGCGGTGGTGGTGTACAACGGCACGGCGTATGCGTATGTTAAGAGCTTGCAAGGCGATATTGTTGCAATTCTGGATGAGAATGGCAACACCGTCGTCAGCTACGGCTACGATGCGTGGGGCGCGCCGCTGTGGTGTACCGGTGAGCGGGCGGAAACGCTGGGCAAGGTGCAGCCGTTTAGGTATAGGGGGTATGTCTACGACGAAGAGACGGGGCTGTATTATCTGAGAAACAGATTTTACAATGCACACAACAGTCGTTGTATCTCTGCTGACTCAATGCTGTCAACCCGTGGTACACATACTTCTGCAAATGCCTATGCTTATTCCCGTAATGCTCCGACAATCCGTGCTGATGCTAACGGACAGGACAGTATCTATGTCATTTATGATAGTCGCCCCAATGCTACAGATGAACATCCTGAATATAAGGGTCTAACCCTTCAAGGTGAATGGGCAATCAACGCTTTGCGGGAAAATGGCCATTACGTAATGCCTGCTGGTTTTACCAATATTCCTGAGTTCATAGCAGCATGGAACAATGCCGGAGCTTACGAATACGATTACATTATCATTTATGCGCACGGCAGCCCTGGCACTATTGACTGTGCAGGTGGTTATTTGAAGGAAACTACTGAATCAGGTGAAGATGCGAACGGGAACCACTGTTATAGCTCTATCAATGAATTGAAAGAGATACGAGTCAATAAGGGCATTTACCTGCTTTCGTGTAACGGCGCCACGCCAAACTCAGAATATATGACAGCTATTGGTATGCTTTCTTCAAAAGCCGGTGGGGCGCCGACTATGGGTTCAGCATACGCTTCTGTTAACTATTATGAAGGCACGGGAATACCTTATCAATCTCCTGGCCTCAAGTGGTCAAATGGTTTGTCGAAAAATTTCAGCAACTTGATGAATTGGCTATATGCAAGTTGCTGGGTGACCTTCTCAAAAGACGGGATGTGGATTGACTGATATGGTAATGAAAGGAAATGTATCTGGTGAAAAAGAATATGTTGATAATGTTTTTCATCTTCGCTTTGCTCATATGTCAATTCGTTTTGTGGTTTGACATAGGATCTTGGTGTTCTCTTCCAATCGAATTGTGTTACACACACGCTTCCGATTTTTCCTTTAGAGATAAAAACAATAATAAAGCCGAAGCAGATATGTACACATGGCGCACATTCTTTCACCCTGATGATTTTGTCTCGTCGGAAGAGAAGTTGATTTATAATCAGTATAATTCTCTCGTTGGTTTTGACTTTTCACAATATACTTACATCCTCAGTTACGGATTTTCTATTGAGTATCTGTATTGTAAACAACCTGATGCAAAAAAAATGCAATATGGTAAAGTCGTTCATGATGTCAATTGTCTTCCGAATGAGGTTCTGCTATATCGCGTTCCGAGAGTATATATCGAGCCTAATCCGGATCGCACCGATAGTTTTTCTTACAAATTTATTCATTCTGCTCCTTGAATTGCTTCTTCACCTCTTTATTATACCCCTTTTTCGTCCTTTTGGCTGTTCTTTCTTTGTGCGGGATTGCCTTAATTTGTGTTTGTGAGTGAGGTGTTAGAGTGTATTTTCCTGTTCTACCGACAGTATATAGAAAAATGAGTGTTTTTTTCTGTACCATTACATCCATAACGAGTCTATTGGTAACTATACTCATGTTCCTTGTGTTGTATTTGGGAAACCAAGTGCAGGGTATTGTGTTTATTTCATTTCTTTTTTCAGTTATTCTATCTATCGTAGCATGGAGAGCTTGTTTGATAACAATTAAATGTAACGAGTATGTACACATTATTGTTGACAAGCGTATTGTTGCATTGTATAGTCCTACCGGGAAAGCATTACGTACTTTCAACTTTTCTGACATAGTGGATGTGCGGGTTGTCAACTTACCTCAAGTTATGTATGCCGCCTCAATACCCTATGTGCGTAAACAGCAATACATCTGTATACAATCTGATTCTTCACACGCCGAAACACGTCCCCATACAACCTATTCAGAGATTCGAAGTAATCCCCACTGCATTGTTTTAGCCTATAATGAGTATGCTTATAATAATATTAGCTCAATTCTATTGCGTCAAGAAACTGGAGATACCGTGTAAGGGGGGGCAATTCCCCATACCAATGGGTACAGAAGAAGAGTGGCTTGAGGGTTGGATTGAACCTTTGCGGAAGAGTCCTCGTTGGGGAACTGCCGTTGATGGCGAGCAAATGAGTGTGTTCTATTTCGTGAATGGCCTCCACTATATGGTTAACGACGTCGTCGATGGTAAAAAAGGTTGGAAGTATCGCAGCAATATGGGATTTGGATATGTTGATTGTATTGGCGGTGCGAGGTTCATGGGACAACAGTTTTTCAAAAACAGCAGAACCTTGGATGCTAATATTCGTGCGACTGCAAGTGGAATCCGAGCGAACAACCTTTCCCGCTTAGAAGATATTGATCCCACTGCTTTGGAGGAAATCACATATGGTGCCGTGCTATTTACTCTTCCAGATAAGAACGGAAAGAGGCACATGGCATATTACATCGGGAGTCATAATGGATATGAGCATTGTATTATTGAAACCACAGGAAAAGGAGATCGAATGCATTATGCGAATTTGGAAGAACGGCTGTACAATCCAGAAACTGGGCATGGTTTCTATGAGTGGGGCGAACTGGCATGTGTTGACTATAGCGGTGTGTGCGGTTCTTGGATTGCTCTTCCCTATGATATTCCTTCCGATTGAGGTGTCAGCTGATCAGTCTACGTCGCAGGAATATACTGAGGTATTGACACCTCATGAACAAAATGGCATGTGGGGATATACCGATCGTACTGGTTCTATAGTTATACAGCCGCAGTGGGCTGTTGCGGGGTGGTATCGGGGCGGAACCGCAGCCGTTTGCTCTACCGATGGGCAGTGGGGGATTATAGATGAAAACGGCGAATATCTCGTACCATGCCGATACGATAGCATCTGGGATCAGCATTCATATTATGAGACAACGCCATTTGAAGATTCTAACAGTTACATTGGCGGTCTGAGTGATGGATTCTATATTATCATCGATCGCGTTGATGATGAAGAATATATGGGATTCTTTTGCATTTCAACCAAGACACTTGTTGAACCACAATGGTTTTCAGTTACAATTGCTGACGAGGGTATTGGAATCAATGAATTAGTTCTGGTAGAAGACTGGGATGCAGGCTTTGGATATGTAGACCGCTTTGGACATGTGGTTATTGAGTGTCAGTACGATTGGGCAACACCTTTCGTAGAAGGAGTGGCGCAAGTGGGAAAGTGGATTGATGACGATTACTATGAATACTATATCGATACTACTGGAAATGAAATTAACCTCATGATGAACTGATTTACACAACATCAACTACTCTATCTCTGAAGATTCAAACAATGTAGCAATAAGCGGTAACACCGCAACAGAAGGTTGGCGAGATGACCATGCAGGAATTGTTGGATATAGATTGGATTGGAGACGATTAATTATGAAAATCAAAAGGTTACTGTCTCAAATCTTGGCTAATCGAAAGAATAGGCTTCTGTATATTGTTGATGCAAGTTGGTAAATATTTATTTTACTTTTTCCTGTTTGGTTTATACTGTCAAACGGGAAAGCTCGTCTTGCGGAAACGCTCGGTGGAAATAGAGATCTCGCATCTATTCTCATCTGTCTTACTCAACTCAGCATGATTTATGCAGAAAAAGTAATTACATATATGATAGAAAAAAGGGCGGATGTAAAATAAGATTAGGCTCTCAGACAATACCGTACAAGAGCATCAGCAACGCTGCCAACGAATTGTGTGGTATCTCTTTAAGTAAGGATGCAGGTACTGGTGTCTAAACAAACGTTACGAAAAACCGCGGCGAAGCCCCTCAGCTTCGCCGCGGTCAAAGACATTCGTATATGACAATGCGGCGTGGCGAGAGCAACGAGCGGCTGCCTGCACGGCAAGAATGTTGTGCATATGACGTGGGCAAGAGAGGTATGATTAAAATGAGAAAAATAAGGTGGTTCGCTGTTTTGATTTTCCTGTTGCTTTTTTCGACTTGCAACGCATTTGCTGAGGAAGTCAGGCAGAGTCGTGTCAATCAGGTTTCAGTAACATACCAAATGAAAAACCGGAAATGGGGCTTCATAGACATCCTTACGGGATACAATAGCGGACCTCAATACGATGATATTTATGACGATTGCTACGAATCTGATTCCCCTATATTTGTCATGAAAGATGGTTTGTGGGGGTATGTGAACAGGACAAACGGAGAAATTGCCATAGACTTCCAGCTTTCATCTGTTTATGGCCATCCGTGCTTTCGACATGGGTATGCGCTTGTGTCAAATGTAGTGGAAGGGGAAGATAACTCCATCCGCTACGATTCTTTTCTAATTGATACGACCGGCAGGAAAATCGAATTACCTAATGGATACCACGCCGTTACAACTGTGTGTGGAACGGAGAATACTATCGTAATCGGCGGAGATGATGCCAATAGTGATTATAGATATGGCTTATACCGTATTGGTGAGGGAATTGTTGTCTCGCCATCGTTTTACGAGATATGTGCAGGTGATTGTAACTATTACTGTTTTCGAGATGATTCTGGTCGAATTGGCATGATTGACCGCAACGGGAATGTGGTGTTAACACTCGCTTACACAGATGAGAATTCAACAATCCTGTATATGAGCCGGTCTTCACAACGTGGATATACATATTTTGGAGGCACAGGATACTATTCAATCGAACTCGAAGACTGCTCAAAAATCTTTATTGTCATAGACGATGATAGTTGCACATACAATGTTATTACGGTTCCGTAACGCACAAGTAAAAGAACGCTTGACATGCAATCCATGAATACAAGATAATGAATATAGCATAATGATCACAACCGATGCGAAGCCACCAGCTTAGCCTCGGTCAAAGACATTCGTCTATGACAATGCGGCGTGGCGAGAGCAACGAGCGGTTGCATGCATGGGAAGAATATTGTGCATATGACTTCCGGCACGGACAAGCTGCGCTTCTTCTACGATGCACAGAACCGCCCGGCGGTGGTGGTGTACAACGGCACGGCGTATGCGTATGTTAAGAGCTTGCAGGGTGATATTGTTGCAATTCTGGATGAGAATGGTAATACCGTCGTCAGCTACGGCTACGATGCGTGGGGCGCGCCGCTGTGGTGTACTGGCGAACTGGCGGAGACGCTGGGCAAGGTGCAGCCGTTTAGGTATCGCGGGTATGTCTACGACGAAGAAACCGAGCTGTATTATCTCAGAAGTAGATATTATGCTGCTCTTCGTTCAAGAATGCTCAATCATGATTCTCGCCTATTTAAAAACGAAACTTTTGAATTTAATGGCTATGTATATTGTATGAATAACCCTATTGCATATCATGATCCGAGCGGCACTTGCGTATCTTGCGAAACAGTAGATGAAGTTGGGTATCGAAAGACCACCACGGACGACGATTTCAATTCCACTGTAACCCAGGGTATGCGAAATCTGTTATATAATGCCGATGACTACTATTATATTAGTGCAAGCAAAAACAATAAAGGCGGTATTGACTGCATTTGGGCAGTAAATAAGGCACTAAACAAAAAAACTTGGAAAATGGTAGATGCTGCTTGGCAATCATATGTGCGTAGCAATACCACACGAGGGCGCATCCTTGATCTGAATGACTTGCAACCGGGTGACATCATCTTCTCCATAGATCATAGGGATCCCAATTATGGAAAGGATGTTAAGGATATTGCACGAATTGATCCCGTAAAAAAGGGTCATATCGGCATTGTTGTTTCGTTCGATTTCGGAGATGGAAATGGTGAAGTTTTAGCAGTTTTCCAATCCTGCAGTGAAAAACTTTATCCTGATAAGTGGACTGCTCTGTTTTATGATGATACAGGTCCTAATATCACCGCTCTGGAGGATAATGACGGAAACAGCAATTGGGCGTTCTATGTACGTCCGAAAAAATAAAATGTAACAGGAGGAGTTGCAGATGAAGAGAGCTTTCTTAACTATTCTATTCTTTATGTCTCTATTGCCATGCATAGTATATGCCGAGGAATTGTTCTTATACATATCCGATGGCCAATGGGGATATGCGACAGACGACGGGACAGTAGTTATCGCTGCATCTTTTTCAGAAGCAACTCCCTTTTACAATGGCGTGGCCAAGGTGCGTACTTCCGTACCGATGGATCATTATTCTTTGATTGATTTTCAGGGGAACGAAATTACTCCCCCTTGCTATGATATCTATGAATTTGATTCAGCTTTTATCTATGCAGTAGATGCTGGAGATGTCCTCTTGTTCGGTTTCTATGACAAACAAAGCGGCTATTTATCGTCAACATATGACGCAATCAAGCTAACAGATCCATATATCAACGAACAAGAATATATTGCAGTCCAGGATAATGACAAGTGGGGATTTGTTCATCGTTCTACTGGTAATGTCATCATTCCTTGCGAATACGATGAAATCGTCGAACCTTTTCAGAACGGTTATGCATTAGTAATCCAGGCGGATCACCAGATTAACGATAACTTTGATAGTATGGACGATTACATCTTAATTAATTCAAACGGAGTCCCTGTGACTTTTGATGACGGGATTGTGCCAATGAGTTGTCCCTCCTCCGTGGGTCTTATAGCTGTTGTCCAAAACGGTTTGTACGGTTTGGCTGATATTTACGGCCGCCTGATGATTGAACCACAGTACGAATATGTCGATTCACCTACAAATGATCGATTTTGGTATCAAAACACGGCTGGTTATTGGGGCGTCTTAGATGAACGTGGTGCAGTGATTGTTAAGCCAAGCTTTCTGCATAACGATCTGTTGTACGGAACACCGCCAGCCTATGTGAATGACTATGCAGTTGTAAGGCTGAAGGATCAGGTTGTCATACTTGACTTGGCCGGTACTGAAACTGTTATCAACCGCGCCCCTAACATCACTGTTGGAAACGTGATTGACGAAGTTCAGATGCTCTCGTACTATGATTCATCAACTGATCGCTACGGATTTTATAATGTTTATGGGTTGATGTTAACTTCGGAATTGTATGAGGATTATTCACCATTAACCAATGGTCTCATAAGCGTGAAGCGCGAAGGAAAATGGGGAGTATTGGATAACAATGGTATTGAAATCCTCCCGTGCGTGTATGACGAAATCAATCGTTTCAACAATTCGACTATCTACGTCATTCAAGACAGCACTATATCTTACATATCAATCAGCAAGGGAATATAATATTTCTAGATTATCGTTGCTAACATATCCCCTCGATAGTACATTCTGGCCATTCGTCATACGTCGGGTGGCCTTTTCTATGCCCGAAAATTTTCTTCATTTTCGCGTTTCAGAAATTGAAATTCAGGCAGTCTGGGAAGGTTTGCATTGACTCAATTTTCAAGTAGACGGCAAAAAGAAAAGTCCTGAATCCCTTGGAATCACTGGATTTCAGGATTTCAGTTTCTGGTTTTGAATTCGCAAACTTTTCTGCTATGATGAGGCTACGAAGCAACGACAGGAGGTTTGCGGAATGAGTATTGCATGGAACTATCTGGACAAGCGGAGCGCGGCAATGGCGGCGCTGAAAGATTATCGCAGTATGAAGGCGATTCTGGCGACAACGGCGGAGGAGATTGCGAATGTGCGGCAGGACATGGTTCGCATTGGCGGGATGCGCTTCGAGGAGTCGGCGCATGGTGCGCGAAATCCGTAGGCGGGCGAAAACCAGATCCTGCATGGAATTGCGGAAATTGATGTGCTGGAAGAGCGGAATCGGCAGGCGAAAGAGTTCATGGCGTGGTTTCAGCCGGCGTGGGATGCGCTGGGGAAGGACGAAAAAACGGTGTTGACGATGTTCTATCTATCAGAAAATGGGAAAACGGACGCGATAGGGGAAATCAGCGAGCGGTTTTGCGTGGAGCGGAGTTCCGCCTACAAGAAGAAGGATCGCGCGCTGGCGCACTTGGCGCTGCTGCTGTATGGGAGGTGAAAAGGGGAAGAGAAGTTGATGGATGATATTGACAGGACAATCACATTATGTTACAATAAACATGGAAAACTTAACTGCAAATATATCTAATGCTGATTTTTGCAGCAATAAATGAACTTCAGAATAATCTGAAGCTGAAAGGAGTGGAATTGTGAAAGCAAATGGCAATAGGGTGGTGACAAGAGGCAATTCTGATGGAACAGAGCAGATTAGGAAAACGCGAATGCCACAAAATACATCACACCTGTTTGCTAAAATGCTGGTCAAAAGGCTAACACTTTTCATATCTGCATAATGACTGTGATTGCAAGACCAGCAGCTCAATTGCTTTCTTTGAACAGTCAAAATGTATGTGCGAAAAAGATAAATCCATAGAGCTGTCTGACGGTCAGGATTAGTTCTCAAAAGAGAACTATTTCTGACCGCTTTTTTTGTAACAAAGAGCCGTATGCAGAATCCCTTCGGAGCCGGCATCCCCGAAGGAATTGCCGAATACTATTTTCTGCATTTGCCTGCGCCCGCTGCTTGCGCCTTTTTCCTTCTGGCGTCCGCTCATTCCACTTAGCGTAGCGCTGCTACGCTGCGTTTCATTCGCGTTAGGCAGAAGAAAAAATTCGCGGCGCATCAGGCACATTCTCATTTGAAAATAGTATGCTGAAGGATACGGCGCATATCAGCATCAGCCGAGGCAATGGCTGCTGCCAACCAAATGAATGGAGCAATTCATGATGGTAGGCGGCACTGTTCAGTATACCCTTCTTTTGCGATTTTCTCCATTCGAGACAAAGGAATGGAGGAAAAATTGCAATGTCACAAGGACGTTACGTTTGGATTGCAGGGAAGAAAGTATATCTGAATTCGGAGCTGCAGAAGGAATGGGACAAACTCATCAACAAGGAACGTTACAGAGCTCGTCAGGAAAAAATTTGCGGACAGGCGGATTACCGTCGCTGCAATGGGGATTGCTTCGTGTGTCCATGGCGCAAGGAAGGAATTGTTGTTTCGTATGAAACGGAACACTTTGCAGAAGGGTTCGGCAAATATCAACAGGCGCTGCGGCATGGTGCGACGCTTGAAATAATCATGACAGCGCTTGAAGCAGCAAAAAGTTTTATCGCGTGGACGAAAGATGGCGGGCAGTATATCCCCGGCATTAGCAAATGGATTCAGCGCGAGCCGTGGAGAGAGGCGAATCTATAAAAAGCGCAAAAGGAGAATCAAGAACAGTGGAACTCGCAGTAAAGTGGCTGTCCTTGCTGCATGAACCGGATGCAATCATTGAAATCAGGAGTATAGACCCTAAGCCTATTATCAGCGGTTATTTTCGTGCGGACAGTCCGCGCATTGCTGCTGAATTGGCAAAGTATCCGAATCGAACGTTTTACCAGTCGCTGAACCCCGTCAAAAGTGCCTGCTATGCGCGTGCTCAGCATGAACGTCTGGTAGAACGTCCGAAAGAAACAACGTCTGATAATGACATCATAGGATTTCAATGGATTTTGATTGATGCAGACCCAGTCCGCCCCAGCGGTGTCAGTGCATCGGCAGAAGAAAAGGAAGCAGCACACGCTGTTGCTGGAAAGACAATGAAGAGGCTGATGGCAACGGGATTCAGCGAGCCAATTGTTGCAGACAGCGGCAATGGCTATCATCTGCTTTTTAAGGTACATATCAGCACAGATGACCGGCAAGTGGTTGCGGATTTTCTCTCTGTGCTGGACATGTGGTTCAGCACAGACGAGGCAAAAATTGATACGGCGGTGTATAACCCATCAAGAATTACCAAGCTGTATGGAACAATTGCAGCGAAAGGAGCCCATACGCTGATTGAAGTGCCGGTGAAGCTGGCTGCCTTCTATGGTCTGCGCCGCAGCGAGGTGATGGGCTTGCGCTGGGATGCCGTTGACTTTGTGCATAACACCATTTGCATTCGGCACACAGTGACTGGATGCACGATTGACGGGCAGTACCAAATTATCGCGGCGGACACGACCAAGACTCGCTCCAGCCGCCGAACACTGCCGCTTGTGCCTACTGTGCGTGAAATGCTTCTCCGATTGAAGGAACAGCAGGAGCAGAACCGAAAAATCTGCGGTCAATCTTATAGCCGGGAGTTTGCAGATTACATTTGCGTCAATAAACTGGGGGGAACGGATTCGCCCAGCATATCTTTCCAGTTGTTTCAGCAAAGCGCTGGAACAAAACCACTTGCGGCATATCCGCTTTCACGACCTGCGCCACAGCTGCGCAACGCTGCTGCTGGCGCATGGTGTGCCGCTCAAACAGATTCAGGAGTGGCTGGGGCACAGCGATTTCAGCACGACAGCCAACATCTACGCGCACCTTGATGCGGCTTCCAAACAGAAGTCTGCCGAAACGATGGAAGAATTTTTGAAACTGGTGTGAGAGAACAAGAAAAAAATCTCGACAGACTTGCATCAGGCTCGAAACGGTGCTACGATGTACTTGTCCAACACCAGCGGGTGTTCATGCGGCGCGAAAAGGAGGTTGCTATGGTCGCAGGACATTTGCAAGAAAAGAACGGCTATTTCTATGCCGTTCTCAGTTACAAGGATGCACAGGGCAAGCGGAAAACCAAGTGGATTCCCACAGGCTATCTAATCCGTGGAAACAAGAAGAAGGCGGAAGCGTTCCTGATGGAACAGCGCCAAACCTTCCAGCTTCCGGCGGAAGATACGGAGGCAGTGGAGAAGGGCGAACTGTTTGCGGATTATCTGGAACGCTGGCTGAAAATCGCGAAGAGCACGATAGCGATTACGACGTACAGCTCTTACGACGGGATGATGAAAAGCACCATCGTTCCGTGGTTCCGCAAAACAGGCGTGACCATCACGGAATTGACAGCCCAAGACATTCAGGATTTCTACACAGCACAGCTGGCGCGGGTAAAGTCCAACACGGTGATTCACTATCATGCCCTCATCCATCGGGCGCTGAAATATGCGGTAAAGACAGACCAGCTTTCCGTGAATCCAGCGGATAAGGTAGACCGCCCGCGCAAGAACGGCTTCCAGCCTGCTTTTTATGACAAGGATGAAATCAACCAGCTTCTCGCCTGCGTAAAGGGGACGCTGATTGAAACGCCGGTCATGCTGGCGGCATTCTACGGTTTGCGGTGCAGCGAAGCCGTTGGGCTGCGCTGGGATGCCATCGACTTCCAGCAGAACACCATCACGATTCAGCACACGGTGATTGCGTGCAGGCTGAACGGAAAGTACGAGGTCATCGCCCGTGATACCACGAAAACGAAGTCAAGCCGCCGGACGCTGCCGCTTGCAGCGCCAATCCGGAAGTATCTGCTGAATACGATTTTCGCATTCGTCTGCGCCATCTGCTTGTGCCTTTTTGATTTTGTCGTCCGCTCATTCCATTTAGCGTAGCGCTGCTACGCTGCATTCCATTCGCGTTAGCCAAAATGCAAAAATTCACTTCGCATCTTTGCGCATTCTCATCCGAAAATCGTATGATTTGCGGGTTCGGCAGGCGGAGAATCGCAGACTTTGCGGCAACTGCTATTGCAAGGATTATGAAGGCTATATCTGCATCAATGAGATGGGGTATCTGCTGAATCCGAACAGGGTATCAGCGATGTTCGAGCTGACGCTTCAGCAAAACCATCTGCGGCATATTCGCTTTCATGAGCTGCGGCACAGCAGCGCGAGCTTGCTGCTTGCGAACCATGTGCCGCTCAAACAGATTCAGGAGTGGCTGGGGCACAGCGATTTCAGCACGACAGCCAACATCTACGCGCACCTTGATGCGGCTTCCAAGCAGAACACAGCAGAAGCAATGCTGCATGGACTGGGATTGGAAGAAGAATGAGGCTGCTTCCAAACGAACATGCACCGAGGCGTGAACAGCTGGCGCAGACGCATTTGGAAATAGGACGAGATTCGAGCCCAATAAAAAATTCGGCTAAATAACACACTTGTCATTTAGCCGAATGTGGCGGAGACGGTGGGATTCGAACCCACGGACCCTTGCGGATCAACTGATTTCGAGTCAGTCCCGTTATGACCGCTTCGATACGTCTCCATAAATATCTTCACTGCGAATCTCCGGAGATTGGAGAGAACAGCAGGAGAGAACAAAGTATTTAGTTCGAGCCCCAAGAGCCCTGCAAGCCTTGAAAATCAAGGGATTGCCATTGGAAGCCTTCCAGCATGGATTCACGATTTCGAGTCAGTCCCGTTATGGCCGCTTCGATACGTCTCCACACGCTGTCCATAGAACAGCTTATTCAGTATAGCACAGTTTCTCGCATTTGGCAAGCGCTTTTTTCGGAATCTGCAAAAATCCGCGCAAAAAGCGGAAATCCGGCGCGGATACCGCACAATTTGAGCATACCGCGCCGGAATCAGCCTTATTTTTCGTACTTGAAGAAGCCTTCGCCGCTGCTCTGTCCGAGCTTGCCGGCGTCAATGTACTCCTTCAGCATCTTGTCCATGCCCTTGAAGTTATACGGCGCGAGGAATGACGGAATCTTCAGGTACATTTTGACGATGTTGTGTGCCGTCGTCAGCCCGACGGTGTCCAGAATGTGGAATGGTCCCTTCGGCGCGCCTGTGCCCAGCGTCCATGCCTTGTCGATGCTCTCCGGGTCGGAAATGCCGTTGACGTACAAGTCCATCGCCGAGAACAGCAGCGGCACAAGCATCGAGTTGAGCAGATAGCCGGATTTTTCCTTGCGGACGGGCAGCGCAATCATGCGGATGTCGTTGGCAAACTGCATTACCGTGTCGAAAACCTTCGGGTCGGTCTTGCTCTGCGCCATAATTTCCGCGATGTTGTTCTTCCAAATGGAGTTCGCGAAGTGCAGCGACAGGTACTCGTCGGGACGCCCGGTGTACTTGGCGAATTTCGACGGCAGCAGGGTGGAGGAGTTCGTCACCAGCACCGTCTTTGCGGGCATCAGCGGCGCGAGTTTCTGGTAGAAGCTGATTTTGTCCTCCACGTTTTCCGCCATCGACTCGATGACGAGGTCAGCGTCTGCAACCGCTTTCGCCATATCGAGTTCGAGGTGAGTGTTCTTGTACGCCGCCTCCACCTTCTCAAGGCATTTTTTCGGGTCGAAGCCGTCGAAATCCGCGATGCCGTTCGCCCAATTTGCGGGCGTTTGACCGTCAGGCGTTGCCATCAGGTTGATGGTGTCGATGTACACCTGATGCAGGTGGTCAAGTTTGGGCTGTGTGCGCCCGATGCTGCCCTCACTGCGCAGCCAGATGGTTACGTCGAACCCGCAGTATGCGCTCTGGAAAGCGATTTGGCTGCCCAGCACACCGCCGCCCGCCACCACCACTTTACGAATCATCAAAAAAGTCTCCCTTCTCGTGAACCGTGCGCACTTGGCGCAAATGGTTTCTTTCTGACAGAATTTTATCATACTCGGATACGTTTGACAAGTAGTTTGATAAAATTTTGCCGATAAAGAGGGGGATTTTGCCGTGCGCAGCCCAAGTGGTGGATATGCCCAAAGTAGGTTAGTTCAGCAGCACAAAAAGTTAGCGAGGACGATCCCGAAGCAGCGCTCGCAGGCGCGTTCCACTTTCAACAATGAAAACCAAGAAACATGGGAGTGCACACCGAAGGGGTCGAGGGGGCGATCGGAAAGCCCCCTCGTCGCCTCCGCAGAGGCGAAATCCCTGCGTATCGCAATGTGCTAACATAATTAGGAAAGAACTGCCACTCGGTCGCGCCAATGGGCGCGACAATGTTGAGGTGATGGAAAGAGCAAGTTGGGGGGCGCATCTGCGGATGCGCAAAGTTACTGGCAGGGACGCTTCGTTGCCTGCACTTTGTTGACTTCTCTTTTTGAGTAGGCTTGACGAGCAACAGTTGTGGCGCTGCCCCAAACCCCACAAGGGAGCTCCGCCCCTTGACCCCGCAAGGGGCAGATGAAAAGGGACGAAGTCCCCCCCTTGACCCCTTTCGCGCGATTGAGTTGAGCGCTTCGTCATGCTTTTTCCGCGTGTTACTTTTTTTCTTGTGCGTCAGCCCATTTTCTGACCGCTTTCGCCGCTGCCTGATTCATCCCCGGCACCTTCAGCAATTCCTCCTCCGTCGCCTCACGAATTGCCTTCATCGACCCCAGTTTCGTCAGCAGCGCCTTCCGCCTCTTCGGCCCAATCCCCGGAATATCCTCCAATTGGCTGTGAATGCTCGCTTTCCCGCGCAATCCGCGGTGGTGCGTAATGCAAAACCTATGCGCTTCGTCGCGGACGCGCTGAATCAGGTGCAGCTCCGGCGTGTGGTGGTCAAGGCAAATCGGGTCTTCGCGGTCGGGGAGGAAAATTTCCTCCTGCTTCTTCGCCAGCCCGAACATCGCGACGTCCGCGCCCATGTCCAGCAGCGCCTGCCGCGCGAAACGCAGCTGCTGCGGACCGCCGTCAATCAGCACAAGGTCGGGCAGGTCAGAAAATTTGCCGCCGATGGGGGATAGTCCCTGTTCTTCGCGTTCCGCCTTCTCCTGCAAGCCGTGCGTGAACCGCCGCCCCAGCACCTCGTTCAGGGAGGCAAAGTCGTTCGCGCCCTCGACCGTCTTGATGCGGAAGCGGCGGTATTCCTTTTTCGCGGGTTCACCGTCGATGAACACCACCATGCTCGCGACGCTCAAAACACCCTGCGTGTTGGAAATGTCGTAGCCCTCAATGCGCCGTGGGGCCTTGGGCAGTCCCAGCGCTCTGCCAAGCGCCGCTGCCGCGCCGACTGTGCGTTCTTCGCGGATGCTCGCGCGGGCGTTCCGCTTCTCCAGCGCGTCATGGGCGTTTTTTGCCGCCAGCAGCACCAAATCGTGCTTCTCGCCGCGCCGGGGCGTGACCAGCGTCACCGCCGCACCCTTCTGCTGCCGCAGCCATTGCTCTAATTGGGCTTGCGCGCCGTCGGGCAGCTCCTGCACGAGGATGTTGCGCGGAATCAGGTTGCCCTCCTGATAATACTGCGTCAGGAACTCTGCCAGCACGTCGCCGGCGGGTTCGCTGCCCTCGCGGGGGAGGGCAAAGTGGTCGCCGCCGACCATGCGGCCGCCGCGGACGTAGACCAGCTGAATCATGGCGTCCAGCCCGTCCTGCGCAATGGCGAGGATGTCCTGCTCGCTCCGGTCAGTCTGGATGGCGATTTGCCGTTCCATCAGCCCCTGCACGTCGCGGATTTTGTCGCGGATGACGGCGGCGCGCTCGTACTGCATCTTTGCCGCATAGTCCATCATTTCGCGGTTCAGCACGTCCAGCACCTGCTTGTAGTCGCCGCCAAGGAACGCCAGCACGCCATCCATCATGTCCCAATACTGCTCTTCGGTGCATTTTCCGGCGCACGGGGCGAGGCATTTGCCGATTTCGTAGTTGACGCACGGGCGGCAGGGTGTTTTCAGCGGCAGTTCCTTCCGGCACGTCCGCAAGGGGAACACGCCGCGAACCGCGTCGATGACCTGCCGAACCGCCGTCGCGCCGATGTATGGGCCGAAGTACTTCGCGCCGTCCTTCTCCATCCGCCGGGCGAGGGTCAGGCGCGGAAACGGCTCTTTCAGGTTGACGCGCAGGTACGGATAATGCTTATCGTCCTTGAGAAGGATGTTGTAGTACGGTTTGTGCAGCTTGATGAGGTTGCATTCGAGGCACAGCGCTTCGAGGTTGCTGTCGCACAGGAGAATATCGAAGTCGTCGATGTGGGAAATCATGGCGGCGACTTTCGGCGTGTGCTCCGTGTCGCGGAAGTAGGAGCGGACGCGGTTTTTGAGGTTGACCGCCTTGCCGACGTAGATAATCGTGCCGTCTTTGTCCTTCATCAGGTAGCAGCCGGGGCTTTCGGGCAGCATCCTGATTTTCAGTTCCAGCTTTTCACCCCAGTCGATTTTTGCCATAAAAAATTCCCCCTTAGATAACAAAAGCCGGAAGCCGGACAACCCGTCCGAACCTCCGGCAAGAAAATGCAAGAATCAACAAGTTAGTCGTTCGCCAGACCCCAGTCATCCAGCGTAGACGGAATCTGATGCCACAGCACAGCTTCCACCTTGCCCAGAATCATGTTCCGCGGCACAGCGCCGACGTGCGACGAGCGGCTGTCGTTGGAATTGTTGCGGTTGTCGCCCATCAGGAAATAGTGTCCTTCCGGCACGATGTACGGGCCGTAGTCGCTGTACATCCGCGCGGACAGGAACTTCTCGGTGTACTTCACGCCGTTGACGTACAGGTATCCGCCGGAAATCTGAACCGTATCGCCCGGCAGACCCACCACGCGCTTGACAAAATTCGTGCTGCCGCGGTCAGGATAGCGGCACACCACAACATCGAAGCGCTCCGGATCGCCGCCCAGCACAATCGGCTGATTGAAGAAGTACGACGTGCCGTAATGCAGCTTGCTCATAATCATGATTTCGCCGTTGTGCAGCGTCGGATACATGCTGTTGCCGTCCACCACCACGGGCGAACCCACGAACGCTTTCAGCAGGAGGACGAGCAGCAGTGCGCCGACAAGTGTCGCAATCCACTCCATGGCGTTCTGCTTTGCGGGCTTTTTCACCTTCGGGGTGACGACGTAGCCCTTTTTCATCATGCGCTGCTGCCATTTGGTGTAATACAGGGCGGATTCTTCCTTCTTTTCGGCAGACTCCGGCGCGTTTTCGGGGGAGGAAGGGGCGGATTCCGCCTGTTTGACCTGTTCGGGTTCAAGGTTGGACATGGGGGAAAACCTCGCTTTCATGATGCAAAGGAATGCTGCGCACAATAAACGAATGGGCGGAGCGATTCGCTGCACGTTTCACGTCAGGAAATTTCTGACTTATTCGGCAACCAACTGGTCAACGCATTTCATCAGAACTTCCTCAAGAAAATTCGCCAGAATAGGGGAAAATCCTGCCGAAACATCAAAAAGTTGCAGAAAGTTTACAAACCGTCAAGCGTCGCCGTTGAGCCAGAACGCGGGCTTTACCAGCACGGTTTCGTGCTCTTGATCAATGTCCATCACCATCAGCGACTTTTCGCCCATCACGCGCTTCTTCACCGGCTTTGCGGTGGACATCACGAACGTCATGCCGACGACATCGACATTGAACTCGCGCATCAGGTCGACCATGCCCTTTGCCGTGCCGCCGCCCTTCAAAAAGTCGTCCACAATCAAGCACTTCTGCCCCTCCTGCACCGCGCGGCGCGAAAGGCTCATCGTCTCGATATGGCCGGACGACCCGGAAACGTAGTTGATGTTGACCGCGCTGCCCTCGTAGACCTTGGAGGAACGGCGCGCAATCACCAGCGGCACGCCCAGCGCGTTCGCGGTGGCGAAGGCGACGGGGATGCCCTTCGTCTCCATCGTCAGCACAAAATCCGGCGCGGCGGCATAGTATTCCGTCGCCATGATTTCACCCATGCGGGTGACGATTTCGGGCGTGGAGAGAATGTCGCTGTAATAGAGGAAGCCGCCGGGCAGAACGCGCCCTTCTTCGCTCAGCTGCTGGCAGAGGTCGCCGATGAACTTGCGCGCTTCGGGACGGCGAACCTTCGTGCGATAGCGAACACCGCCCGCCGCGCCTGTGACCGTTTCCAGCTCGCCCAGCCCGAAGTGCGCCACAACGTCGCGCAGGATATCAATATCCTCGCTCATGGTCGATTTGGCAGACCCGAAGAGGTCGCAAAAATAGGAAAGCGTGAAGATGCGGTTCGGCTTGGCGGCAAGAATCTTCATCATAGCGCTCATGCGCTCGTTGCGGCGGATTTTGTCCACGGGGGTATCGCTCCTTTATCGGTGGTCGAATGCGAATCCCGATGCAACTGAATCATCCGGGAATCGCATGAAAATGGTACGGTTTTTTCGGGCACACCGGAGCAAATCAGGCAAAATAAAAAATCCGGCGATGCCTGAATCGTATTATAGCACAAATCTACGAATGATGGAAGAGGGCAAAATAAAAAAGTTCGGTTTTTGTGCAAATGCGCGCAATCATCCGCCGAAGGAGTATCACCATGGACGAAACAGGCAAAATTGCATGAGAAAAGGACAAAAATCAGCTGCTTTCCGTTGCAAAATGGCGAAAATCACCCGAAAGGCAGGAAAAAAATCCGCTCCCTCTTGCATTTTTGGCAGGGAAATAGTATACTTATATTCGGACAAAAAAGAAGGAGGTGGTTCACCTATGAAGTCCGTGAACATCAAGCTGAACCTGATGACCGATGGTGCCAAGTTCGTCCAGATCGTTGGCGCGTATCCGTATGACATGGATCTGCGCAGCGGCCGTCACGTTGTGGATGCTAAGTCCATTCTGGGCATCTTCTCCCTCGACTGGAGCAAGCCTGTGACGATGGAGATTTACTCCGACGATTGCGACGACCTGCTGGCCGAGATCAAGCCCTTCCTCGCGTAAGCGTCAGGGGGCATTCAGGACAATCAGCTGCGGAAAGGTCTGCAATGGGGCAAGTGCCGCCGGCGCGGACTTTCTGCCGACAAGCGCATCCCCTCAGCCACTGGCGGAGGGGGTGTTTTCGTAAATTCGCAGAATAAAAAGCGAGATGTGCCCCAAGCGTGACGGCGCCCGAAGGGGTGGAGGGGGAGCGCGGAAGGCCCCTCCTCACGTCCGCAGACGCGAAACCTCTGCGTCAAAAGCGCGATATTATTATGGTAGAAAAAAATCCGCAAGGGAAGGAGGCTGATGCCGCGTGCAGCGCAAAATTATCCCCGATGCCGAGAACCGGCTGCTCATCCTCTACGCCCTCAAAACCGTCGGCGCAATGACCGACCAGCAGCTGCTGATTGTCATGACCGACACCGATTTGATGAACTACATCACCCTCCAGCTGACGATTGCGGATTTGGAGAGCGAGGGCAAACTGCGCCGTCAGGGCGACACATCCGGCGGGACGCTCGAACTGACTGACGCGGGACGCTACCTGCTCAACAGCTTCGAGATGCACATCCCGGTCAGCCGTCGCGGGCTGATTGACAGCGGCGCGGCGCAGTGGCGCGAGCGGTTCGCGGCGGAACAGATGGCGGCGGTGGAGATTTTCGACCTCCCGAACGGCGAAAAGGGGCTGCACCTGCGCATCGTCGACCGCCGAAACGTCCTGCTGGACATCACTTTTGCACTGCCGACGGGCAAACGCATCAACTGCCTCCAGCAGCGCTGGCAGCAGTGCATGAATCAGGTCTATCTGCTCCTGCTGTCCACCTTGGGCAGCGGCCACACGCCGGAAAAGAAGCTGCCGGACGGGTGCAGCGTGCTGCAGGTGAGCGACTCGGAGTGGCTGACGACCGCCTGCGACAACCCGACGCAGCCGACCATTACGCTGATGGTGAGCCTGCCGACCGAGGAAACGGCGCATGAATGCGCAGCCGCTTTTCCGACCATGAGCGCTGTCGTTCGCGACGCGATTCTGGCGCTCCTGGACGGCGCACAGCTGCCGTAATGCCGCGCGCCGCACACTTTTCCCGAAAAAAAGTAAATTCCCTCTTGACAAAGCGGTGGAAACGTGGTATGCTAACAAAGCTGGTTCCATTATGGAGAGATGGCCGAGCGGTTGATGGCGCTGGTCTTGAAAACCAGTGATACCGAAAGGTACCGGGGGTTCGAATCCCTCTCTCTCCGCCAGTTTTCTTAACTGCATACGAGCTTGACATGGAGAAGTACCCAAGTGGCCGAAGGGGCTCCCCTGCTAAGGGAGTAGTGTGAGTAATCGCAGCCCGGGTTCAAATCCCGGCTTCTCCGCCAAAAACCCCGGAAACATTGCGTTTCCGGGGTTTTTCGTATATGAATTTTTATGTAGTGAAAAAGCCGTGAACGCGCT